>Ga0209172_10000231_pt1 | contig 166252 bp, 164 predicted proteins | sample LarsenN4metaG_FD_184113 | JGI IMG/M metagenome (GOLD analysis project Ga0209172, IMG submission 184113) | Hot spring sediment bacterial and archeal communities from British Columbia, Canada, to study Microbial Dark Matter (Phase II) - Larsen... ...
AGTCGTAGGTGTCGTTCGCCGCCTGGACGCCCAGCTCGCGCATGCGCTGGAGGATGCCGTGGACTTCGTCCATGGCGCCTTCAGCGGTCTGGATCATGGAGATGCCGTCCTGGGCGTTGCGGATCGCTTGCTTGTTGCCCCGGATCTGGGCGCGCATCTTTTCGGAAATGCCGAGGCCCGCTGCGTCGTCGGCGGCGCGGTTGATGCGGTAGCCGCTGGAGAGCTTCTCCAGCACTTTCCCCATCTTCATGTTGGTGTTCTGAAGGTTGCGGTTCCCGTTGAGGGCGGCGACGTTGGTGACAATGGACGACATGCTGTGATCTCTCCCCTGTACCTCTCGGGCTGCGGTTTCCCCGCCTTTGCCCGGCCCTCCGCTGTGGAGGTGCGGTGGTGTCAGCGTGGTTATCGCGTGGCGAAGGGGTGCATCAGGGTGGGGAATGGAGGAGGTTTCGGGACAGGAGGGTGAACGCGGTTGCGGCCGGGCGTCCAGCCGGTTGCGAATGGGTGAACGACGGCCCCTCAATGGGGGCAGGCTGCCCGGTCTCCGCCGCTGGTGCCCCCAACGGATGGGCAGCGCCGGGCCTTGCGGGTGAACAGCAGGTGGCAGGGAGAACCCTGAGCGGGCGCGAAGGTGGATGGCGGGTGCCGGGCGCAAGGGAAGGCCGTACGCTGCACCTCCGGAGAAGGGGATGTTGATCGCCGATTCGCAGGTCCACGTCTGGGCAGCGTCTTCGCCCGGGCGGCCGTGGCCGCCGGGCCGGGAGCGCGAGGCCCAACGCCGCTACCCCGTCCTGCCCGAGTCGATCCTGCTGCAGATGGACCTGGCGGGAGTGGACCGGGCGGTGCTGGTGCCGCCCTCGTGGGAGGGCGACCGCAACGACCTCGCCCTGGCTGCGGCTGCGGCCTACCCCGGCCGTTTTGGGGTGATGGGCCGCCTGGACCTGACTGCCCCGGAGAGCCGGGACCTCGTCGCCGGCTGGCGCGGGCAGCCCGGGATGCTGGGGATGCGGTTCACCTTCCATAACGAGCACAACCGCCACCTGCTGACGGATGGGTCTGCCGATTGGCTGTGGGACGCCTCGGAGCGTGTGGGGGTCCCGCTGATGGTGCTTGTCCCGGGGCAGCTTGACGCGTTCGCCGAGATTGCCGGCCGTCATCCCGGGCTGCGTTTCGTGCTCGACCACGTTGGCCTGAACCTGCGGGTGCGTGGGCCCGCCGTGTGGGACGACCTCCCGGCTGTCTGTGCGCTGGCGAGGTTCCCCAACGTGGCCGTGAAGGCCTCGGGTATCCCGGCCTACTCCAGCGAACCGTATCCCTTCGCCGACACTCACGAGCATCTGCGGCGGCTCTTCGACTCGTTCGGGCCGCGGCGCATGTTCTGGGGCACGGACCTGACGCGCATGCGGTGCTCGTATTACGAATGCATCCACCAGTTCACCGCGCACCTGCCCTGGCTGAAGGGTGGGGACCTGGAGTGGGTGATGGGGCGGGGCGTATGCGCGTGGCTCGACTGGCCCGTCCCGGACGCGGGCTAGTCCCGGTCTCGCCCGTACCGCAGGCCGACAACGCCGCTGGGGTAGGGCTTCGTTTCGACCAGGCGGAACGGGGCGTGCCAACCTTCCGGGAAGAGCTTCTTGCCGCCCCCGACGGTTATCGGGTAGACGAGCAGGTGCAGTTCGTCGACGAGGTCCGCTGCGAGGAGGGCGTGCACGAGCTGGCTGCTCCCGTCGGTGAAGATGGCGCCGCCGGGCCGGGCCTTGAGTTCGCGCACGAACTGCAGGGGGTTCTCGCGGATGATGGTGGTGTTCCTCCAGATCGGTTTCTCGAGGGTGCGTGAAACGACGTATTTTTCCGGCGGGTTCATCAAGTCGCCGAAGGGGTCGCCCGTGGGCAGCGGTTCGAACGCTTCGGCGTGCTCCACGTACGTCCGGCGTCCGAGGAGGAAGGCATCGACGCCTTCCATGAGCCTGGCGAAGTTCGCCCCGATGTCGTCGTGCCAGTAGGGGAGCGTCCAGCCGCCGTGCTCGAAGCCGCCGTCCGTGTCTTCGTCCGGGGCGCCCGGCGCCTGGATGACGCCATCGAGGGTGATGAACTCCGATACCGTGAGCTTGCGCATGCCGTTGTCTCCGTTTCTGTTGGGCCCGGCTGATGGGCCGTCATCGGTGCGTCGAACGGGGCGCGCCCGTTTCGACAGCGGGAGCCGCCCGGGGATTACCCGGCGCTGAACCCGGCCTGGCGATGGCTGCCGTCGCAAAACGGCTTGTTGCCGGACGCGCCGCAGCGGCAGAGGGCCGCTCTCGGTCCGATGGTGAAGGGATGGCCCTCCGCATCGACCATCTCGACGATGCCGCGGACCCAGATCGGGCCGTCCTTGCGGACCCGGAAGGTGACTTCGCTGTCCGGCTGCTCCTCGGGGCCGCCATCGAGGCGGCGGTAGGCCAGGGCGCCGCTCGGGCAGCGTTCGATGACGCGGGCCAGGGCGCCGGCGTCGAGGTGTTGCGGCTGGATCCAGGGCCGGGCCTTCAGGTTGAAGGCAGCGGGGGCCCGCAAGAGACATTCGCCGGAGTGGGCGCAAAGGTTCGGGTCGAATGTGACTTCGATGGTTTCGGATCGCCGCACCTGGAGTGGCTTCGGCTCCGGACCAGTCCCCTGCGGGGGCTTCGCATCATCCATGCGATCGAGCCTATCACGCCGGCAAGGACGGTTGCGTTGCGGCGGCCGCCGGGTAGGCTGGACTCTGGAGGAAGTCTCAGATGGGCAAGCTGCTGGTCCGGTCGTACACCGTTTCGGCCGATGGGTTTGGCGCCGGCCCCGGCCAATCCCTGGAGACCCCGCTCGGCGCCGGGGGCGAAGAACTGCACGACTGGATGGTCGGCACACGCACGTTCATCGAGATGTATGGTGGCGAAGGCGGCACTACCGGGATCGACGACCAGCTTACCCGGGAAGGCTTTGAGAACCTGGGGGCCTGGATCATGGGCCGGAACATGTTCGGCCCCGTGCGCGGGCCGTGGCCAAACGGGGACTGGAAGGGCTGGTGGGGCGAGAACCCGCCCTACCACGTCCCGGTCTTCGTGCTCACGCACTTTCCCCGCGAGCCACTGGCGATGGAGGGTGGCACGACCTTCTCCTTCGTAACGGAGGGCATCGACGCGGCCCTCCGGCTGGCGCGGGAGGCTGCTGGCGAGAAGGACATCCGCATCGGAGGCGGCGCCGCGACGATCCGGCAGTACCTCCAGGCCCGGCTGCTCGACGCTATGCATATCGCGATCGCGCCACGGCTTCTCGGCTCCGGGGAGCCGTTGTTCGCAGGCCTGGACCTGCGCGCGCTCGGGTACCAGGTCACGGGGTACAGGCCTTCCGACCTCGCGATGCACGTCATCATCGAACGCAGGGACTGAGCGGGGCGCGCATCGAGTGGTGGCGGGAGGATCGTCGCTACCGGCCCTTCCAGTCCGGCTCACGCTTCTCCAGGAAGGAGCGCACGCCCTCCTTGAAGTCCTCGCTCGCGAACATCTTGTTGATCGCGACCGTGTGGTCTTTCAGGTGGTCCTGGGGGTCGCGCGCGAGGCTCCGGTAGAGGAGACGCTTCACTTCCCCGGTGGCCAGGGGAGAGCCCTTCGAGACCGAGTGGGCGAACGCCATCGCGCGGTCCATGAGCTCCGCGTCGGGGACGACCTCGAGGACGAAGCCGAGTTCCTTCGCGCGCCGGGCGCTGATCACCTCACCGGAATAGAGCAGGTAGGCGGCGTTTTGGAGGCCGACGATGCGCGAGAGCAGCCAGGTGCCCGCGCCCGTATCCGGGACGAGGCCGCGGTGGACGAACACCCACCCGAACCGCGCCGATTCGGCCGCGATGCGGAAGTCGCATTGTGACGTGAACTCCACGCCCACCCCGACGGCTGCGCCGTTCACCGCGGCAATCGTCGGCTTCTGGATGGAGGCGAACGTCCAGGGGGCAGGCCTCGTGGTTTCGTACGCGTTCGCGTACATCTCAGCGCGCCCGGTGGTTGGCGGGGTCGAAGAAACCTGCTGCAGGTCCGTGCCGGCGCTGAACGCCCTCCCCACGCCGGTCAGGACCACGGCCCGCACCCGGTCATCGCTGCCGGCGCTGCGGATCGCCGCCTCGATCTCGTTGAGCATGTCGTAGGTGATGGCGTTCATCTTCTCCGGCCGGTTGAGCCGCATGAGGCCGATCGTGCCCTCTACCGTGTACTCGAAGTCAGCCATGGATTCGCCTCCTCGGGCGTGGGGCACCGTCACCCCGGTTGTCCGCGCTTTTGTATTGGACCGTCACCCGCCGAACACCTTGCGCGGGTTCACCACCGTCATCTGGTGGATGTCCGCTTCGCTGACGCCGCGCTCCCGCAGCATCGGCAGGACATCCAGGGGGATGTGCGTGAGCCGCCAGGTCGGGGCGAGCTCGTCGATCCGGCCTTCCGGCGCCCAGTGGAAGTTGCAGCACGAGTCGTGCGAGAGGGTGATGCGGTCGGCGTACCCCTTTTCGACGAGGGCAGCCACCATGTCGGCCCGCTGCTCCGTCGTGCGCGGGCGCTGCAGGCCAATGCGGTCCATGCCGCAATAGCTCCCGTTCTGGATGATCTGCTCCAGGTAGGAGATGTCGTCGGAGTCGTCCGAGTGGCCGATGACGGTCCTCGACAGGTCCAGGCCCTCTTCCTTGAACACGCGTTGCTGGTCCAGCCCCGTGCGGTTGGCCGGGTAGGTGTGGGTGCAGATGGGGACGCCAGTGCGCTTGGCCGCGCGCGCCGAGTTGCGGAGGACGCGCTCGTTCATCGGGTGCATCTCCGGCTCCGTGGCGCATTTGATGACGCCGGCGCGGATGCCTGTGGTCGAAACGCCCTGCTCGATGTCGCGGACGAACAGGTCTTCCATCTCCTTGTCGTCGCGAAGCTGGAAGTGGAAGGGGTGGGCAGTGTAGTAGATGCCGGTCGCAGCGATGATCTGGACGCCGGAGCGGCGGGAGGCCTCGGCGATGAGCGTCACGTCGCGCCCGAGGTCGATCGGCGTCAGGTCCACAATCGTGCGGACGCCCGCGTCTTTCGCGGCCTTCAGGCGGGAAACCGCGCGGTCCAGTTCGTGTTCCCGGTCGAACATCTCCGGGTACTGCTGGTACATGGCGCCCCAGCCAACGCGGACGTGCTCGTGCATGAGCGTGAACCCGAGGTCGTCGGTGTCGATGGGGCCAGTAGCGGACTGGATGGTGGCCAAGGACGCTGCTCCGGAAGGGTGGTGGCCGAACGATACGGAATCAGCTATCTGCCGTCAGCCGCGCCGGGCACAAACAAGAGCCCCTTCTCCCGGGGCGGGAGAAGGGGCAGGGATGAAGGATGACAGCCGGGGGCGCGGCCTACTGGCCTCCGCCGATGGCGACCACTTCCGCTTCGGTCTGGGCGCCAGCGCTCGCGGCTGCGGGGACACCGGCACGTTTGCTGCCCTTCTCCGCGACGCGATAGACGAGGCCCTTGCCGCTGGCGAGCTTCCACTGCGCGTGCAGGGCGGGCATCGAGGCAAAGAAGAACGTGATGACGGCCATCGCGGGCCAGATGAGGAAGCCGGCTGCCGCCTTCAGGGGCGAAACGTAGGCCGGCCGCTTCCCGCGCTGCAGGTATTCCACCGCGATCATCACGAACAGCGGGAAGATGCAGAGCGCGACCAGGATGCCGGGGAAGTTCAGCCACATGGTGAACTCGAGCAGGCCGTGCTTGTCGAACGTGAACCAGTGGGTGGGATGCAGGATCTGCTCAGGATGCCAACCGGTACCGGGTACCGGGTACCGGTGGGTCCACCAGTCGGGGAGGGGCGCACCCCATGTCCCGGCCATCTTCGACGGCAAGAGCACGCCGAGTGTGACCATGTACCACTGCGCCATCCACAGCGCGTGCACCTTTGTGACCGAAGTCGCGAGCAGCAGCTTGCGGCCCAGGCTGGTAGGCGAACCGGGATGTCGCGCCGCTCGCCAGGCATACGGGATGTCGCTCGCCCCCCAGGCATGGCGGACGCTCTGCGCGTAGTGGGCCTTTAGCGTCTTCCAGTAGCCGTCAGTGAGCACACAGTCGTTGCCGAGGGGCAGGAAGATCGGCTGCACGTTCACGCGGTCGCCCAGCGTGTAAGAGCACTTGAGGTACAGGTGCCAGTCCTCGGGGATGACTTCCTCGTCCCAGTAGTCGACTTCGTTCAGCATCTGCCAGCTGAGCGAATAGCACGATGTCGGGAACTTGACGCTCCCCGGGAGGAGGAGGTTTGACATCCGGTTGATGCCCGAAAGGCCGTCCGGGATGCGCAGGACGGCGGGGATGTCCCAGATGTTGTTGCTGTTGAAGATCGTCGGCTGCCAGAACGTGCGGTAGCGGTCTTCGGCGGTGAGGAACAGGTAGTTCAGGGCTTCGAAGTGGTTGGGATGGAAGACGGCGTCGGCGTCGCAGCTCGTGACCGTGTAGCGGCGGATGTCGTCGTAGCCGTCCTCGATGAGCTTGATGAAGGCCTCGCGGGCGCCCCAGGCTTCGTTCGAGCCCTTGCCCGGGGTTTCGCCCGGGAGGCCGGCGGGGTGGTAGGTGGCGAACATGCGGTGGAAGTGGCGGCGGAAGCGGAGGACAAGGCGGTCGGCCTTTTCGTGCGCCTCGGCTTCGCGCGCTTCCATGGCGAGGACGACAACGAGCTGAGCGGCGTTGGCCTGGGCGGCAAGCGACTGGATCGTGCGGGCGAGGCCCTCCTCGTCTTCCTTGTAGTTGGGGATGATGACGAGGTGGCGCGGCCATTCCCACTCCTCGGCGTGAGGATGGGCCGGGAGCCAGGCGCAATACTTCGCCATCCAGTTTGTCTTCTGCCACTGCTTGAGCTTGCGAAGCCCGATCAGGCAGGCGACCGCCACCGAGTAGGACCTCACCAGCCAGTAGGCGAAGAACGCCGTGCTCAGGATGGCGAAGGGCCAGGGAGCGTAGAACGGCCCCCAGAAGACGAAGCTCGCGAGGAGCAGGGATATGGCGAGAGGAAGCGTGTTCCACAACCGCTCGCGCAAGGGAGTCGATGCGTAGACGGGAAGCGAGACCGGCGAAGCTGGTGCCGGCTGTGCTGCCGACGGGGATCGGCGAGCGAGCATAGCCATGAAAGAGTGCCTCTGGTCGAGGTTCTTCCAACGCCTCCGAGGTTAGCTGCCGGGCTGCGGCCGGAGATGGCCGCTCCGCCGTCGCGGTCCTTCATCACGAAGGACGCCCTTGCGGACTCGCCCCGAAAACTGGTTCCCCCGTTCCGCCCGTGGCGGACTAGGCGTGCGTTCGGTCCAGAGCATCGTTTTCCCGGGCGGCCTAAGTGTCAAGGTGCGCGACGGTCTATCTCGCGCTCTGTACATTGCGGATATATGGCAAACGCACTGCAAACGCACGAACTACCGATGGGCAACCTGCGCGAGGTCCAGTTTTGGTTCCGGGAGGGCCCGGAACACGTCCCCGGCCTGCTCTACCTCCCCGCGGAACACGCGGAGCCGATGCCGCTGGTGCTCATCCAGCACCCCGGGATGGGCAGCAAGGAGGACTACTTCGTGGCCGACGTGGCGAAGGCCTGGGCGCGGCGAGGGTGGATCTGCGCGGGCCTCGACGCCCCGCTCCACGGCGAGCGCGCGAGCGCCGACCCGATGTCCCTCTTCCGGAATCCCGAGCGCTACCCCGAAATCCGCGCCCAGTTCGCTGCGGAGGTGCGTACCATGCTGGAGTTGCTCCCCGAGCGATTTCCGATCGATACCGGCCGGGTCGGGTTCGTCGGGTACTCGATGGGCAGCATGCTCGGCATCCCTGCGGTCGCGCGAAGCGGGAAGTTCAAGGCGGCGGCGTTCTGCCTGGTCGGCGAAGGCGGCCTGGTGGGTGCGGCGGAAGGCCCCGACTCCGATATCCCCCTGCTGAAGGACGTGGCCGTGCGGGTGGTCGGCAAACTGCAGGACCAGCTCATCCCGCGGGAGCGTACGGAGGCGCTGTACAACGCGCTCCCCGGCGAAAAGGACATCCGCTGGTTCCCCGGCGGGCACTTCGAGATCGGCCCCGACGTGATCAGGGCGGCGGAAGAGTGGCTTCTGGCGAAGCTATGAGCTAACGGCGCCCTGCCAGAAAGTCTGACGGATCGAGGATGAGCGCGATCCCGGCAAGCGCGGCCTGCAGACGCCGAGGGGAAACCGTACCGCTGTACGAATAAAACCTGTCGCGCGCCTTCGACGAGATTCCGGAGACGTTGACGACACTGTCGTAATCAAGCCCCGCCTCGCCCCGGCGGAGAAGGACATTTCCGGGCGCCGCGGCCAGCTTGAGATTGCGGGTCAGCGGGCACGCCACGATCGTGGCGATCGCCGAGCGGTTAACGGGATTCGATTGCACGACAAGGTATGGCCTCGTGTAACCCGGCTCGGAGCCGAATGGCTCCTCATCGAGAAGCCACCAGATGTCGCCCTGGGCTATGGCATCTGCCACGGTTCGTCTTCCATGGCGAGCAGGCGCAGATGGGTCGCGCTGGCCGCCCGGCGCAGGGGACCAAGCTCCTCTTCGATTTCCTCGGCGCTGAGTGATCCCCACACCTCGTCCATCTGGCGCGTCACCTCAGCATCGTTGAGTTTCCGGAGGTGACCCGTCACGGCCTCCGCGATGATCGCGCTCCGCGGCTTTCCGGTCCGGCGGGCCACGGCCTCCAGCGCCCGGAACACATCCTCCGGCAGTGAAACGGCAAACTTGGTATGACTCACGGTATCACTGTAGTCCTAGCCCAACCGGCGGGACAAGGGGGTACACTCCCCGCACTTCCCGCTGGAGCCACGCCATGCCCGAGTTCATCGACTGCCAGGTCAACGACCACATCGCCACGATCACCCTGAACCGTCCCGAGACCATGAACGCGCTCAACCGGCAGATGTACGCCGAGCTCGAGCAAGCTTTCCGCGACGCCCACCGCGACGCTGAGGTGCGCTGCGTGGTGCTGACGGGGGCGGGCCGCGCCTTCTGTTCGGGCGACGACGTCAAGCAAATCATGCTCGGCGAACAGCGCGACGAGACGGTGACGCGGCTGCGGGACGCGAAGCCACGCCCGACCCCCGCAGCGGCGGCAGTGCTCGAGTGCGACAAGCCCGTGATCGCCGCCGTCAACGGTGCGGCCGTCGGCTGGGGGATGGACCTCACGCTCTTCGCCGACATTCGCATCGCCTCCGAGGCGGCGAAGTTCGGCGAGCTCTTCATCAAGCGCGGCCTCGTCGCCGACCTGGGCGGACTCTGGCGCCTGCCCCGGGTGGTGGGGCCTTCCAAAGCGGCGGAGCTGCTCTTCACCGGTGACATCATCCCGGCGCACGAGGCAGAGCGGATCGGCCTCGTCTCGAAGGTCGTACCGCCCGACCAGCTCATGGAGGCCGCCATGGAGCTGGCGCGCAAGATCGCCGCGAACCCGCCCATCGCCCTGCGCTACATGAAGGAGGGCCTGCGCCGCTCCGTGCATGCGTCGATGGCCGACATGGGCGAGTACATCGGCAACTCGCTCGCCTACCTCTTCACCACCGAGGACCACAAGGAAGGCGCCCTCAGCTTCGTCGAACGGCGCGAACCGGTGTTCAAGGGGCGCTGACGGAACTTTCCCGGCCCGCGCGGCGTTTGATCGGCATGGCAAGCACGTTTGCGCAGCGAATTGTCGCCTCTTTGACCGTGGCGGCCGTCCTGGCTGGCGCGGCCGCCGCTGTGCCGTGGCATGGTGCTCGCACGGCCCACGCTTGCAGCATCGTGACCCCGCACGACGCGTTCATGGCCCGGACGGTCGAACAGTCGCCGATCGTGGCCATCGGCCACTGGGAGGACTCCCAGGAGCGGGCCGCCACCTTCGTCGTCGAACAGCCACTGAAAGGCGCGCAGGCAGGCGACCGTCTCCGCGTGGACAACCGCACGACCTACACCGCGATGGCCTGCAGCCCCTACGACGAACCGTTCCGCGAGGGCTACCGCTTCCTCCCTGGCGAGCGCGCGGTACTGCTGCTTGAAAAGGAAGTCGATGGCCTCTGGCAGGTGTCCCACCTCTCGCTGGCGGTGTTCGAAGTCCCGCATTCCCTCGACGCCCCTATGGATGGCGTCGGCTGGTACTTCGGCGACCCCGAGGCCGGCACGCCAACCGACGTGAAGCTGCGGACGATCGTCGAGGCCGCGGGATACGGCGGCGGTGTTGCACTCTCCGGTGGCGAGTCGCCGGCGCCCGGCCGCCTGCCCCCCGGCCCGGGATGGTCCCCGTTCCCGGGCCCGGCAGCCGCCCGGGCAGACGACGCTCCCGTGGACGGCCTCGAATGGCTTGGCCTCGCCCTCGGCGCAGGGCTCTTTGTCCTCCCTGTCGCCTGGCGGTGGCGAGCCGTCAGCCGGGGGCGGTTACCTCGTTGATGAGCGGTTCGCCGCGCGCCATCCGTGCCAGGTTCGGCAGGAAGTACTCGGTCGCCACCCGATGGTCGTTGCCGCGGGCTGCCGCGGAGTTGTGGGGCGAGATGATGACGTTCGGCATGTCCCAGAGGGGTGATTCAGGCTCCAGCGGCTCCCTCGTGAACACGTCCAGGTAGGCTCCGCCCAGGTGACCCGACCGGAGCAGGTCGATCATCGCCGGCTCATCGACTACTTCCCCGCGCGCGATGTTGAGGACGTGCGCGCCCCTCGGCAGGGCTTCGAGGACTGCACAGCTCGCCAGGCCGCGCGTCTCTTCGGTGAGCGGGCAGGCGAGCGCCAGCCAGTCGGTGTCGTTCGCCAGTGCGAGCAGTTCTGAGGGAGGCACGATCCGGTCGACCGGGTCGCCCTCGCGCCGCGGGCTGCGACGCACACCGGTGACTTCGAGCCCGATCGCGGTGGCAAGCCGGGCGATCTCGCAGCCAATCGCCCCCAGGCCGACCACGGTCATCCGTTGGCCGGCGAGGTCCGGCGGGACCGCTTCGCCGCGGAGAGGCTCCCAGGCCTTCCGGCGCTGTGCCTCGGCCCAGTGCAGGAAGCCGCGGCTGAGCATGAGCATCCCCCCGATGACGGTCTGGGCGATGGGCTTCGCCGTCGAACCGGAGCTGGTCGTCATGCGCACGCCCTTCTTCAGCAGCTCCTGGAATACCCAGTTGTCGACGCCCGCGCTCATGACGTGGATCCACTTGAGGTTGGGTGCGGCGCGGACCGCCTGGAAGAACGGGCGCGAGTAGGCCGGGTACACGTCGGTCGAGAAGAAGGCGAAGTCCAGGGCCTGGATAACCTCTTCTCCCAGCGGTGGTTCATCGTCCGCGGGCAGGGTGACGACCTGGATTCCGGGAAAGGCCTCGCGAATCCGGGCCCCGTAGGTTCGATCGATGTACCGGGAGACAAGCAGCGTCGGCATGGCCGGATTGTGCCGGTTTCAGGGCGCGGGGGCGAACAGGCGGCGGCAGATGAACACGGTGCGTTCGTGGCCGATGGTGGTGCAGACGAGGGTGACCGCGTCCCCCTGCAGGCGGCCGAGCAGCTTCCGGAGCTCATCCGGCTCCACCGGGAAGGCGCGCCGCCGGATCTCGTCGGGCCGCCACTTCGCTTCGCGCAACCGTTGCTTCAACCGCGAAACCGAGAAGGGCAGCGTATCGAGCACTTCGAAGGTGGCGGCGAACGGCGAAAACGCCGCCCTGTCCCCCGCGAGGTAGGCGATATGCGGGTCCAGCAGCCATGCCCCGAGCCGGCGCGCGAGCTGCCGGACGAGCGTGGCCCGGGTGACGCACGACTCGGGGTCGAACAGGAACGCGGCAGGCGGCCCGGGGCGGTCCGTGGCCTCCGCCTCGTCCGATTCCATGGTCTCACCGGCCGGCAGGAGGACGGCCCGCCGCAGCCCGGGCCGGGTGCCCTGGCCGAACCAGATGGCGACTTCCCGCATGGAGCGAGCGAGCTGCACCGCCTCCAGCTCCGTGTCCGGAGGGATGTAGCTGGCGTCGAGTCCCGGCGGCGCTTTCAGTACAGCAACAGCCGCGCTGGCCGCCACGGCCACAGCCTCGTCCCATCGGGGCGCGAATGCCGCCGGGTCGAAGTGGCGCAAGTCGCCGCGGCGACGGGATGGGTCGATGACGACGGCCAGCTTCGACACGTCGAAGGGGGCGCGTTCCGCGTTGCCGCGCACCATGGGGACGCCCGTGTTCGCGGCGGCGAGCAACGCGTGGACCGGATCCTGGTCCATGCCGGCACACTCGACTTCCTGGCGGGCAACAGCGTAGAGGTCGCCCCCCACGCCCGCCGTCAGGTCCACCACAACGTGCTCCGACGCGGCCAGCCGTGCAGCGCGCCGTTCGGCGACGAGCGGGTGGCTCATCATCTCCAGCCCCTGCGGGGTGAAGAGAAAGTCGCGGTGTTCCCCATGATTGCGGACTGCCCGGGCGCGCAGCGTCAGCTGTTCGGCCAGCGCACCCGCTTCGGCGGGCGGAAACGAACGCCGGAGCTCATCCACGAGGCGGGTCGCGCTCGCGAGCGGCCGGCCGGCTGGCAGGCTCGCGAGCGCCTCTCGTCCGGCAGGACTGGTCAGCCACCGGGCCCGTTCGAGGTTCACGTTGCGAACGCTACCAACTTTCGCCCTTGCGCGGATTTCGCCAGACTGGACGTATGGCGAACATCCTCTGCCTGGACTTCGACGACACGATTGTGATGGGAAACACCTCGCGGATGGTGTTCGAGCGGTTCGCGAGCCCGGAGTGGAGGGAGTACCACGCCCGGTACGAGGCGGGCCGGCTTACCGTCGAGGAGTACAACGTGGCTGCGCTGCGCACGGTGACCGCCTCCCGCGACGAGCTGCGCGAATTCAGCGCCGCGGCAGCCACCCTGCGGCCGGGCTTCCACGAGCTCCTGGACTGGGCGCACTGGAATGGCTGGTTGCCGGTCGTGGTGAGCAACGGGTTCGACTTTTACGTGGATGCCGTGCTGGACAAGGCGGGCGTGGACCGGGTGGCGCGCCACACGGCGCGGACCCGTTTCGATTACCGCTGGCTGGCTACCTACCCGAGCCCGCGCGGCGTCGAGCTGTTGGAGGGGTTCAAGCTGAGCTACGCGGCGGCTTTCCAGGCGATGGGCGACTTCGTCGCCTACGTGGGCGACGGCACCAGCGACATCGAGGCCGCGCGCCGCGCCCAGGCGGTCTTCGCGCGGGACACGCTCCTGCGCGCGTTAGACGGCGTCCATCCTCGCATCTACCCTTTCGAGACCTTCCACGATGTCGTGGACGTGCTCGAACGGGAGGCTGATTCTTGGCTCGCATCCTTCTCCTCTACGACAGCCGGGGCGGACTGACAGAGCAGCTTGCGGATGCGGTCGCGAAAGGGATCGTGGACGGCGGGGCGGAGTGCGTGCGCAGGCGGGTGGAGGAGGCCGTGCCCGAGGACTTGCTCATCCACGACGGGATCATCGTGGGCTCGCCGAACTGGAGCGGCATGACGGCGAAGCTCAAGGAGTGGTTCGACTACTCGGGCGACCTCTGGGAGTCCGGCGAGGTGGCGGGCAAAGTGGGGGCAGCATTCACGGCGGGCTACTCTCGCAGCGGCGGCATCGAAGCCACACTCTTGCAATTGCTGCACTTGCTGCTGGCGCACGGGATGGTTGTTGTGGGGCTGCCGTGGAGCGAGACGATGCGCCGCTCGGGGTCGTACTACGGGGCAACGGCACACGGAGAGGTGACTGCCGAAGATCGGCAGCAGGCGAGAGCCCTTGGCAGGCGCGTGGCGGAGGTTGCGGCGAAGCTGTCGGCGGCGGGCCCGGGCTAGATGCTGAAGAAGGCGCGGTCCTGGTGGCCGGGCTCGACGCAGAGGTGAATTTCGGAGCGCAGCGCCATCCACGACTGGTTGTTCGCGATCGCCTCGGCAGAAGCTTCGTCCTGCCAGACGGCGATGCGGGCGATCTCGCCGGAATTGTCGTTCGGCTTCAGGAGCCACCCTTCGATAAAACCCGGCTGGCCCTTGGAGAGGTCCCCGAGTTTGCGCATGAGTTCCTCGAGGCGGGCTTCCTGGCCACGCCGGGGCTTGTTGATGGTCAGTCGGATATACGGCATAGGGTGGGGCGGCCTCCTTGTGGCGCGGAATGATAGGGAGTGGAGGAGCGGGGGAAAAGCGGAAAGCCCCCGTGGGGCGGGGGCTTTCGCGATCATCCTGGGTTAACGCTCAGAGCCGAAGCTTGCCATGCGAGGGCTGGCGGCGGCGCTGCCGCTGGGGCAGGGCGGCCTCTTCGGCGGCGAGGTCCACGGGCGGGCTGGTGAGCACTTCGTGGACGTAGCCGCACATGATGCAGCTGCCGTAGGTGCCATGCCAGTCGCGCTCGACGATCATCGAGCCGCGGCACTTCGGACAAGATTTTGGCGGTGCTTCCTGCAAAGCCGGCATAGGGTTTCCCTCCTCAGACGAGACGTAATGAAGACTTCGAGGACAGAAAAAAAGACCTCGAAGCGAGCGAACCTGCTCGCAAGGCCTTCCGAGACTGCCTCCGGGGTTAGCTGACGGGCTCGGGCGGAAGGCGCCCTATCACCCGCTTACAGCGAAAGCGGGTAAATTCGCCCCGGTAACCTGGTTCCCCCGTCGCCCTCCCCACGAAGGGCGCTAGGCAGGTGGTGCACTGTTAACCGAGCGCTTTGTAAACGGTGGGAAATCCGTCTACGGCCGGAACCTATCAATCTCGTAGCAGGCGTGTCAACCCCTGATTGCGCTTTCCATCACAAATTTACCGGTTGGTTGACAGAATTGCGCCCGTTAATCCGGGTTATCCCTGATCCGTGGTCAGGGGGTCGCCGAGGGCGCCAGCCACCCTTGCGGAGCTGTTTTCCGCCCTGTTCCTGCCCCAATACCAGATGCAGGCAAGAGTGACGCCGGCGCCGCTCACGCCGCACACGTTCGCCACCGTACCCACGACGTCGCCCTTGCTCACGAAGTACACGAGCCAGCACGAGAGGCCGGCGAACATGATGATCCAGGCTGGCAGCGAGTACCCCTCGACATCGCGCGTGCGGACGATGCGGGTGATGTTGGGGAACCAGAACACCTGGGTGAGGATCAGCGCGGCCCAACCTACAAGCTCGATGCTCAACGTGGCTCTCCTTCTTCACAGCGAAGCGTATGGCGACCGGGGTTAATGCCACAGGGCGGCAAACCCTAATCCAACCGGAGCTCGCCCTCGAGGAGGCCCATGAGGTGCACGTCCAGGTAGCGGCCGTGCTTGTACACGGCCTGCCGCCTGGTGGCTTCGAGCCGGAACCCCACCTTTTCGTAGACGTGCCGCGCCCGTTCGTTGCCGTCGTACACCTCGAGCTCGATCCGGTGCAGGTTCAGCATTTCGAACCCGACACGGCAGAGCACCCGCATCGCGTCCGTCCCGTACCCGCCGTCCCAGTGTGCTTTGTCGCCGATGGCGATGCCGAGGGTCGACCGGCGGTTTTCGGGGCTGGCGTTCTCCAGCCCGCAGCCGCCGATCATCGTGCCTTCCAGCGTCTCAATCGCGAACGAGGCGGTCTGGTAACTGACGTCCGAGGTTTTTTCGATGAACTCGCGTTCGCCGTGGTGGGAGAGCGGGTAGCGGATGGCCAGGTACTCGGTGACCTCCGGGTCGTTGAACCAGCGGTGGAGCAGCGGCTCGTCCTCGGGCTCGCGGGCGCGAAGGCGCACCAGGCGTCCTTCAAATGGAGATGACGTTTCCGGTCCGGACAGTACTTCGGTCATTGCAACTCACCCCGGAGCAGGCCCATCAACACGAGGTTGTTCCAGCGGCCCGCCTTGAATATGCCGTCGCGGATGACGCCCTCGTGCCGGAAGCCGACCTTTTCGTAGCAGCGGATCGCGCGGGGATTCCAGTCGTAGACGGTGAGCTGGATGCGGTTGAGGTTCATCATGTCGAACCCGAAACGGCAGATCGTCCGCATGGCGTCCGTGCCGTAGCCCCCGCCGAGGAAGTCGTGTTCGCCGATGGCAATACCCAGGTCGGCGCAGCGGTTCTCGGGGGTCGCCCCGTGGAGGCCGAGCCAGCCGATCGGCCGCGCGTCTGCGAGGGTCTCGGCGATGAAGGCGGCGTTGCCGTAGGCGGGGTCACCAGAGGTGAGCCATTGCCTTTCGAACGCGCGGCTGCGCGGATAGCGCTGGCCCAGGTATTTGATGGTTTCCCAGTCGTTGATCCAGCGGTAGACGAACTCCAGGTCCGATTCTTCCCGCGCCCGCAGCCTGACCAGGTCGCCTTCGAGCGTGCGGCGGCTCATGCGTTTCCTCCTCTGAAGTTCCTCCGAAAACCCGAAGAGGCCCACCAGTCTGGTGAGCCTCGGTTTCGGGAAAGCGGAAGGTGGTCTCGTCGCTAGTGTCGTCCCCGTGGCTCACGCGTGCCGATTACCCCGCCAAGAGAATTGGCGAGGCAGGCGGTGGTAGCGGTGAGCGTGACGTGGGCCATTGCCGGCCAGCCTACTCTGCGCGCGGGGAGCGGGGCAATCCACTTGCGTGGCGTAGCTCACACATGGCGGGGTGAACCCGGGTGCCGGTATCCCGGTTACACTTGCCCTCCATGCGTGACGACGCGGCCAGGCTGCGTGAGGCGTTCCGGCTGGCGGAGCAGTCGGTCGCCCACGGCGACTACGGTTTTGGCGCCCTGCTGGTGGGGGCGGATGGCCAGGTCCTGCTTGGAACTGAGCAGACGGTCGTCCGGACCGGGGATTGGCTGGGCCACGCGGAGCTTGTCCTGCTGCACGAAGCGGCGGCCCGTTGGACGCGGGCAGAGCTGGCGGGCGCCACGATCTACAGCAGCACCGAACCCTGCCCGATGTGCACGGGAGCGATCGGATGGTCGCTCAACCGGCTCGTTTTCGGCCTCTCTCAGGCGGAGATGTACCGGCGGTTCACTGTCGCCGGCTCGTCCCCGCGCTTCGTCGAGCCCTGGTCGTGCCGCAGGCTCCTCGAGCAAGTCGCGCCTCCGATGGAGGTCGTTGGGCCGCTGCTGGAAGACGAAGCAGCCGTTGCCCACGAGCGTTGGATGCAGCTGCACCCGGCCGGGGCGTGAGTGGCGCACGGCCGGGGCCCCGTGCGGCTCACGCCTCGATGCGGTAGCCCACCCCGGGGTCGTTCACGATCAGGGCCCCCGCGCCCTGGGAGGCGGCAGACAGCTTTGTCCGCAGTTGGTGGATGAACGTCCGAAGGATGTGGGTATCGTCCTGGAATTCCGGCCCCCAGACCGAGCTGAGCAGGTGGCGCTGTGTGTACACGCGCGACGGCTGGCCCATGAGCAGGCGCAGCAGTTCGAATTCCGTCGGCGTCAGGTGTACAGGTTGCCCTCCAACATCGAGCCGCCGCGATGCGAGGTCCAGCCGCAGGGGCCCTGCGACCAGGACAGTGGAGGTTTGGCCGGCACCTCGCCGGATAGCCGCCCGGACACGAGCCTGGAGTTCGGGCACGCTGAACGGCTTAACGACATAATCGTCGGCGCCGGCATCCAGCGCTTCGACCTTGCGCGCATCATCGCCAACGGCGGAGAGGACGATGATCGGCACATCGGACTCGCGCCGGATCTCCCGGCAAATGTCGGCCCCGTCGCCGTCCGGGAGGAGCAGGTCGAGGACTATCACGTCGGCCTTCCAGCGGGCGAAGATTTCCCGCAGGGCTTGCGCGCTTTCGACGCCGCGGACATCGAAACCCGCCCCCTGGAGGCCGCGTTGCACGGCCCGGAGGATGGCGGCATCGTCGTCGACCACGAGCACGCGGGCGCCGCTCATACCGGGGCACTCGATGCGGGGAGGGAGATGGTGAACGTCGTGCCGGCGTCGCCGGACTCGGCGCTGACGGAGCCATCGGCGGCTTCGGCGATGGCTTTGACGAGCGCCAACCCGAGTCCGCTCCCTCCTCCGGAGCCGCGGCTGCCCCGATAAAACCGGTCGAATACGCGGGGAAGGTCTGCCGGCGCGATCGGGGGGCCCGCATTCGCCACAGAGATCGCGACGCGCCCTGGTTGCCTGGATGCCGCCAGGCGGATGGGCGCGGCCGGTTCGCCGTGAATTGCCGCGTTCTCGATCAGATTGGTCAGGGCTTGCATGAGCAGTCCGTAGTCGGCGCGGACCCAGAGACCTTCGGGCGCGCAGGCGTCGACCGGGTGGCCGGGATGCTGCGCCAGCAGTGCCGCTTCGGCCAGGAGCGGCCCCACCTCGATGAGTTCGTTCCGCGGCCTGGCGCCACGCTCGAGGCGAGACATTTCCAGGAGGTTCGTGACGGTCCGGGAGAGCCTGTCCGCCTGCGTTTCAATGGTTTCGAGGAAGGCCGACCGGTCTGCCTCGCTCCAGTCGACGGCCGGGTCGCGCAGGCTCGAGACGGCCGCCTTGATAGCGGTGAGGGGCGTCCGAAGGTCGTGCGATGCGCTGTAAAGGAGGAGGGACTTGAACTCGCCTGCTTTCTCGAGTTCGCCGGCGCGAGCGGCCTCTTCGTGCAGCCGGGCGCGGCGGAGCGTGGCCCGGAATTCGTTCGCCAGCCCGGCGAACAGGGGCCCGTGGAATGTCCTGCGGTCTACGGGGCCGACGAAGCGCAGGACGGCGACGTGCGGCCCCTCGATCGGGACGAACAGGCGCTCCGGCGCGCCCGGCATGGCGCTCAGGCCCACCGGCGAGGCGCGCCGCCAGGCCTCCAGGGCGGCGGCAACTTCGTCCCGCGAGGGCGGCTCGTTCGAGGGGTCGTCGAGCGTGGCTGCTGCCACGGCGAGGCTCTCGCCCGAAAGGAGCGAGCACCCTCGGGCCCCGGCCGCGCGTGCGGCGGCGAGGCACAACTTCTCCAGCGCGAGCCGAGGAGTGCGAGCGTCAGCGACTTCCCTGGTGACGGAAAGGAGCGTCCGCACTTCTGCCTCGTTTTCGCGCGCGCGGGCGGCCTCCCGCCGGGAGCGGGAGAGCATAAAGGCGCCAATGCCGGCCACGGCAAGGAACACCAGGAGGGCAATGACGTTGTCGCCGTTGGCTACGGAGAACCGGTGGAGCGGGGGGACGAAGAAGAAGTTGACGACCAGGTTCGCGAGGACAGCCGCGCTGAGACCCACGGCGTAACCGTGGCGGGCGGCGAAGCCAAGCGTCAGCGTGAGGTAGAGCAACGATGCGGTCGTGATGTGGTTGCCGCCGAGCCACGGTGCGAGCAACCCGGTGAGGACCGCGAACACCACGGCCACCTCGGCTGCCGGGCGGACGCGGCTGACGAATCGCATGCATCCCATTATGCGGCGTTTCCGGCCGCTACCGGCGCAGCCAGCCGCGCCGCCGCGGACCCCCTTCGGGGAACACCAGCGTGGTGAGGTGAACGCGACGGCTCGGGCGGAGCAGCCCCCGCAGGCGTTTCAGGCTCTGGTTCACGAGTGGACGCTCGTGGCGGTGGCGGACTTCGACGACGGGCACGATGACGTCGACCTGGTACGGGGGCTGGTGCGCCAGTTCCTCCACGTAACTCGCTATCGGGTCGGCAACGACGCGGTAGGGCGACTCGATCAGCACCAGGGGGATGTGCGGGAACTGCGAGCGCCAGCGCTGCGCCAGGTGCGATGGTTCGTCCGGGTCGATCCGGACGTGGACGGCGCGGACATTCGAGGACTTCTCGCAGGCGGCGCCAAGTGCCATGAGCGATGCGAGGTTCACTTCTTCGATCGGGACGATGACCGGCGTTGACGAAGGACCCCGTGGCGCCAGGTCGAACGTCGCTTCCGGGGCGACGTGGAGGTTGCGGTGGAGGCGCCGGTAGAACCGTCCAATCAGCCAGAGAGCGGCGGCGAGGGAGGGGAGGAGGATGGTGATGATCCAGGCGCCTTCCGGGAACTTGGCGATGAGGATGACGGCGGCGACAGTCCCCGTGGCGGCCGCGCCGAAACCGTTGGTGAACGCGCGCCCTTTCCAGCCAGGGGGCCGGGCCCGCCGCCAGTGGCGCACCATCCCCAGCTGGCTGAGCGTGAAGCCGATGAAAACTCCGAGCGCATAGAGCGGGATGAGTCGCGTGGTCTCGGCATTGAAAGCGACGATCAAGAGGGCCGCGGTGAGCGCCAGGGCGACGATCCCGTAGCTGAACACGAGGCGGTTGCCGCGTGACTGCAGGATGCGGGGCAGGAATCCGTCTCGTGCGAGTATCGCCGAGAGGCGGGGGAAATCGGCGAAGGCCGTGTTCGCAGCGAGGATGAGGATGCCCGCGGTCATCAGTTGCAGGAAGGCGAACAGTGGCGACCCCCGCCCGAACGCTTCGGCGCCGAGTTGTGATGGAATGGTGGCGTCTTCCGCCGGTACAAAGCCGTGGTGCCGCGCGATGAGGGTGACGCCGAGGAACAGCGAGCCGAGGATCACCGCCATCACGGTCAGGGTCCGGTTCGCGTTTATCGGCGAAGGCTTCTTGAAGGCGCCGACGCCGTTGCTGATGGCTTCGACGCCGGTCATCGCCGTGCAACCGTTCGCGAACGCTTTGAGTAAGAGGAGGAGGCCGAGGCTTTCGGTGGCGACGAGTTCCTCCCTCGGTTCGCCGGCGCTGAACGGATTCTCGCCTGCGGCCACGATTTTCACGAGGGCGACGGCAATCGCGGCCGCGAGTGTGACGACGAAGGCGTAGGTCGGGATGGCGAAGACGGTGCCAGATTCCTTCATCCCGCGGAGGTTGATGAGCGCCACGAGGGCTACCATCGCAACGGCGATTTCGACGGCGTACGGGCGGAAGGCCGAGTTCAGCGAGGCGAGCGCATCGATCCCGGCGGCGATGCTCACCGAAACGGTGAGGACGTAGTCGATCAGGAGTGCCGAAGCCGCGGTGAGGCCGGCAGCTGTGCCGAGGTTTTCGCGCGCGACGATGTACGCCCCGCCCCCGCCCGGGTACTCGAGGATTGTCTGGCGGTAGCTCACGACGACGATCGCGAGCAACAGCACGATGGCCACGGCGATCGGGAGGACGAGGCCGGTCGCGGCGGCGCCGGCCAGGATCAGGATGAAAAGGATTTCCTGGGTGGCGTAGGCCACCGAGGAGATTGCGTCGGAAGAGAACACGGCGAGCGCTTTCCGCTTGGAAAGCAGCTCGCTTTCCATGCGCGCGTTGGAGAGGGTGTTTCCCAGCACCAGGTCCCGGACGCTGGCGTAGCGGCCGTGCCACCCTTCGCGGCGTTCCGCGTGCTCGGTGGCTTCGAAGACGTCCTGGCGCAGCTCCACGATCGGCGCCCGGGGGCGCTCGACGCGGTACCTCGTCACGCGGCCATCCCGGTCTGCGACGGGTACGCGGTCGTAAGCCGGGCCGCTCTCTCCGCTCACGAGCCACCCGCCGCCGCATCGATGTCTTCGTCTTCGATGCCGAAGGTGACGACGTAGGAGCGGCCGGCGCGGATGAGCGATGAGACCCACCACCCGCGGTGGAGGAAGGCGGTGATGCCCTCCAGGCATTCCGCAGCGTCTCGATACTGCTGTTCGGAGTAGCGGATGTGCGAGATCACGCGTCCATGGTCGGGCGCGGGGCGTCATGGCCGTGTCCGGGAACCGGGACGGCGGCGTGCGGGAGTTGTCAGGATTGGCGGAGGGCCGGCGAGGAATGCGGCTTTCGCCGCCGCCGGCTCAGGGTTTTGGCACCAGGCAGGGGGGATTGTCCCAATACAGAGCGTGGAGTCGCCCTCCCTACGCTTGTTCGACATCGCAAGCGGGGGTTGGCGTGGGCATTCGGCGGTGCTTTGGGGGAAGCCGGCGCAGGCGCGTCCTTGGGGCGACGGCGCTGCTCGCGCTGGCCCTCGTCACGCTGACGGGGTGCGCCGCGCAGACGACGACGGGCGGGCAGCCCGCGCAGCCCACGGGCGGCATCGATACGCAGAACCCGCAGAACGTCTCGACCGCAATCCAGCTCCTCCTGCTGGTTACGGTGCTCTCGCTTGCCCCGGCGATCCTGGTGATGGTCACCTCGTTCACGCGGATCATCGTCGTGCTTTCGCTGGTGCGAAACGCGATCGGCATCCCGCAGCTGCCCCCGAACCAGGTGATGATCGGACTTGCCCTGTTCCTGACCGCGTTCGTGATGGCGCCCGCCGTGAAGCAGATCAACGCGGAAGCCGTGCAGCCTTATCTCAACGGGACGATCAGCCAGCAGGAGGCGTTCGACCGCGGTGAGGCGCCGCTGCGGACCTTCATGCTCAAGCAGACGCGCGAACAGGACCTGGGCCTGTTCCTGAAGCTCAGCGGCAGCGAAAAGCCGCGCACGGCGGACGACGTCCCCACCTACGTGCTCGTCCCGGCGTTCACGATTTCCGAACTGAAGACGGCCTTCCAGATGGGCTTCGTGATGTTCGTCCCGTTCCTCATCATCGACCTCATCGTGTCCTCAGCGCTGCTGAGCATGGGCATGATGATGCTCCCTCCGGTCATCGTCTCGTTGCCGTTCAAGATCCTCCTCTTCGTCCTGGTTGATGGCTGGTACCTGATTATCGGGTCGCTGGTTGGGAGCTTCGCCGCATGAACGAGGCCGTCGTCATTGGGCTGATGCGGGAGGCGCTGACCGTCGCCGTGCTCGTGGGGGCGCCGATCCTGGCGACAACGCTGGTCATCGGCGTGGTCGTGAGCCTGATCCAGGCGGTCACGCAGGTGAACGAGCCGACGCTCACGTTCGTCCCCAAGCTCGTCGGGGTGTTCGCCGCGATGCTCATCTTCGGGCCCTGGATGATGGAGACGATGCTCGATTTCTCGGCGGGGCTGTTCGCGAACGCTGCGAGCTACGGGCGGTAGGCCATGGAGAGCTTCGTCGTCACGCCCGAGTACACGTACGCGTTCTTTCTCGTGCTCTTGCGGACGAGCTCGATGCTCGTCTCTTCTCCACTCTTGAGCCACCGCGGCATCCCGGCTTACACGAAAGTCGGCTTCGCGGTGTTCTTTTCGCTCGTGCTGGTCCCGCTGCAGGGCGAAAACCCCCCGGCGCCACCGCAGAACTTCGGCGTCGTCGTGGATGACGCGGTGCGCGAGGTGCTCTTCGGCCTCGCGCTCGGCGTGGTGATGAACGTCGTGTTCATCGGTGTGCAGATGGCGAGCCGCATCGTCGGACTGCAGATGGGTTTCGGGCTGGGCGCGGTTTTCGACCCCGTGACCGGCACCGACTTCGGCGCGTTCGATCAGTTCTACAGCCTGCTCGTGACCCTGGTGTTCTTCGCGATGAACGGCCACTACATCGTCATCCAGACGCTTGCGGAGACGACGCGCGCTGTTCCGCTGGGGACGTTCGACCCGTTCGTGCTCACCGCCGACGGCATCACGTCGCTGGTGGCGGGCCTGACGGTTACCGCCGTGCGCCTGGCGATGCCGGTTATGGCGGCGCTGCTGCTGACCGACCTGGGGATGGGGCTGGCTTCGCGGACCGTGCCGCAGATGCAGGTCCTCATCGTCGGCGCGCCAATCAAGATCCTGGTGGGAGTAGTCGTCCTCGGGGCAGCGCTCCCGGCGACGGTGACGCTCCTCCACGGCGTCCTGGGGAGCTCGCTTGCGGGCTCGAGCAAGGTGTTGCTGGGGGCGGGGCAATGAAGGCCGACACCTCCCGGGCGCCTCACCCGCGTTGCATGGCGGGCGGTGTGGCCCTCGGCGGCGTCGTTCGACCGGTGTGCTCGCCGCGGGAGGCGGACTAGATGGCCGGTGAACGGACTGAGGCGCCTACCCCAAAGCGTTTGAAAGACGCACGGCAGAAGGGGAACGTCGCGAAGAGCGATGAAGTGGTCGCGATTGGCGTGCTCTTCCTGGCGGTTGCCGCGCTGAAGATGCTTGGCCCGGCGCTCTGGTCGGACATGCAGGAACTCCTCTCCGAAGGGCTGGGCAACCCGGCCGGGCAGGAGATGACCCGGGAGAGCGCGTTCCAGCTCTGGAAGGACGTTTCGGGGAAGGCCCTGATGGCGATGCTCCCGTTGCTGGGCCTGCTCGCGGCCGGGGGAGTCCTGTTCAACCTCGCGCAGACGGGCCTCCTGCTGAGCGGGGAGGGCCTGAAGCCGAAACTGAGCCGCGTGAATCCGGGAGCCGGGCTGAAGCGCCTCTTCTCCATGGAAGGGCTCGCCAGGCTTGCGAAGTCCCTCTTCAAGTTCGGGGCGGTGAGCCTCGTCGTGTTCTTCACGATCCGCGGCCAGCTCGCCGAGCTTGCCTCCCTTTCGCAACTGACGGTCGCGGGCGGCGCCATGCGCATGGTGGACCTGGGCTTTGACATCGCGTTCAAGGCCGTCGGCCTGCTCTTCGTGATGGCTGCCGCGGACTACGCCTGGCAGCGGAGGCGCTTCCTGAAGCAACTGATGATGACGAAGGAAGAGCTGAAGCAGGAGATGAAGGAGAACGACGGCGACCCGCAGATCCGGGCCGCCATCCGCCGCCGCCGCCAGCAGCTCATGAACCGCATGATCGCCGCGGTCAAGACGGCCGACGTCGTGGTGACGAACCCGACTCACTTCGCCGTCGCGCTCAAGTACGACCCGGTGACGATGCAGGCGCCGATGGTGGTGGCGAAGGGCCAGGACCACCTTGCGAAGCGCATCCGCGAAGTCGCCGCGAAGAACGGTGTGCCGGTGCTCGAGGAGCCGCCCTTGGCGCGGGCGCTGCATGCATCGGTGCCGATCGGCCAGTACATCCCCGCGAACCTCTTCCGGGCCGTCGCCGAGGTGCTGGCGTGGGTCTACGCGCTGCGCGCGAAGCAGCCATTCGCGCGGAGCCGGTTCGCGGGCGCAACCACAGGAGGTAACGCGTGACCGTCCAGGCACAGGCACGGCCGGTGAGCAACATGGGCAGGCTGCTCGGCCAGACCGACATCCTGCTGGCGGCGGGCATCATCACCATCGTCGGGATGATGATCATCCCCCTGCCTGCGGCACTGCTGGACATGCTGCTGACGATCAACCTCGCGGGCTCGGTCGTGATCCTGCTCGTGGCGATTTACACGCAGGAGCCGCTGAAGTTCTCGGTGTTCCCGAGCCTCCTCCTCGTCACTACCCTCTTCCGGCTGGCGCTCAACGTGTCGACGTCGCGCCTGATCCTCCTGCACGGCGATGCGGGTTCTGTTGTCCACTCGTTCGGGAACTTCGTCGTGGGCGGGAACCTGGTCGTCGGGCTCGTGGTCTTCCTCATCCTGGTGGTGATCCAGTTCGTCGTCATCACGAACGGGGCCGGCCGTGTGGCCGAAGTCGCCGCCCGCTTCACGCTGGACGCGATGCCGGGCAAGCAGATGGCCATCGACGCCGACCTGAACGCCGGCCTGATCGATGAGGCCCAGGCGCGCGAACGGCGCAAGCAGATCGGGCAGGAGGCCGACTTCTACGGCGCGATGGACGGCGCCAGCAAGTTCGTGAAGGGTGACGCGATTGCCGGCATCGTGATCATCCTCGTGAACATCGTCGGCGGACTGAGCATCGGCGTGCTGCAACAGGGGACGAGCCCCGGCGAAGCCCTCCACATCTACGCGAACCTGACCGTCGGCGACGGGCTCGTCTCGCAGTTGCCCGCGCTGCTGATCTCGACGGCGACAGGCATCATCGTGACGCGGGCGGCGAGCGACACAAACCTCGGCACGCAGATGTTCGCGCAGATCACGGGCCAGTCGCGCCCGCTCCTGATCGCCGGGGCCATGCTGGCGCTGTTCGGGATGATGCCGGGCCTCCCGAAGATGCCCTTCTTCGTTGTGGGCGGAGTCTGCGCGGGCGCAGGGTGGTACATCCAGCGCCAGACCAGGCAGGCCGAACGCGCGGCTGCCGCCTTCGTTCCCGTGCCGGAGCCTGAACCAGAGACGCTCGGCCCCCAGCAGGTCATCCAGATGATGAACATCGACCCGCTCGAAGTCGAAGTGGGCTATGGGCTTATCCCGATCGTCGACGAGCAGGCCGGCGGCGGTCTCCTGCGGCGGATCACGATGATCCGCCGGCAGCTGGCGCTGGAACTCGGCATCGTCCTCCCGACCGTCCGCGTCCGGGACAACCTTTCGCACGCGCCGAATGCCTACGTCGTGAAGCTTCGTGGAGTGGAGATCGCGCGCGGCACGCTGCAGCCGGGGCAGTTCCTGGCGATGGACCCGGGGACGGCTGAAGGCGATGTGCCAGGCATCGAAACTCAGGAGCCCGCGTTCGGGCTGCCCGCGCGCTGGATTACCCCCGCCTATAAGGAACGCGCGGAGCTGCTCGGCTACACGGTCGTAGATGCGGAGAGTGTGCTTGCCACACACCTGACCGAACTGGTGAAGCGGTTCGCGCCGGACCTCCTCAGCCGCCAGGACACCCAGAACCTGCTCGAGAACCTGCGCGGGGAGTACCCGGCGCTGGTCGAAGATCTGGTGCCTTCGACGCTGACGGTGGGGGAGGTGCAGGAGGTCCTGCAGAACCTCCTCAGCGAGCGAGTTTCGATCCGCGACCTGGTCACGATTTGCGAGACGCTGGCCACGCAGGGCCGCATCACGCGCGACATCGACCTGTTGACGGAATATTCCCGCGCCGCCCTCGCCCGGCAGATCAGCCGCCAGCATGCAGACGAGCACGGGACGCTGCACGTCATCACCGTGGGCGCGCGCACGGAGGACGAGATCGCCCAGTCGATCCAGCAGGGTGACCGCGGCAACCAGGTGGCGATGGCGCCGTGGGCGATGCAGCGGTTGCTCGGTGTTGTGAGCACCGAGGTGGAGCGCGTGGCCCAGGCCGGCCGGGACCCGATCATCCTCTGCTCCTCGCGCATCCGCCTGGCGCTGCGGCGCATGCTCGAGCGGCGGCTGCCGAATGTCACCGTCCTCTCTTTCGCGGAAGTCACTCCCCAAACCCAGGTGGAAGCCGTGGGAAACATCGAGGTGAACGTTGGAAACGAAGCGCTTCATCGGTAACGACATGGGCCGCATCTTCGCTCGAGTCCGCCGCGAACTCGGGCCGGACGCGGTGATCGTGCAGACGCGTTCGCTGCTGCGCGATGGGGCCGACCCGCTGATCGAGGTCCTCGCGGCGCCTTCGGCCGGAGGGGAGGACACGCTCACGCTCGCGCTGCAGAAGTTGCTGGTGGAGAGTTCCCTGGAGCGCGTGGAGGCCCCTGCAGGGCGCGGACTGACCGTCGGCGACCTGGAAGACATGGCCGCGCGCGAGAGCCGCGCAGAGCCCGCCCCGCGCCCGATTGAGGCTGTGGCTGCGCGGCCCCCGGAACCGCCTGAGTGGCTCGAAGGTTTCGTGAGCACGCGCGGCGAAACCCTGCCGCCGCGGCTCGCCGAGTTGCTCTACGGGGACCAGTCCGGCAACGAGCCGGCGCTGGACGCCATCGCGCCGTTCCAGGCGCCGGTGGTGGCGCCCCCGCCTCCCGTGGAATGGACGCCGCGGCCGCGCATCAACACACGGCGCGACTCCGATCCCGCTCCTGAGCGTCCGGCCCGGGAGCAGGAAGCCCCGGCGGCTGCGGCCACGCGCCGGTTTGCGCCAGTGGAGCCGGGCATTGCAGGAAAGCTCCTTGCGGCGGGATTTTCGCCCGCAGCCGCGCGCGCCGTGGCCGAATCCGCGGAGCCGTCCGCAGGGGTCGAAGAGGCGCTCGCCGGGTACCTCGCGGCCGCCCGCGTGGACTACCCCACGGAGAACCGCACAGCCATCATCACCATCCAGGGCGCGCCGGGTTCGGGCCGGACGACCGCGTTGATGCGCATGGCGCTCGACTGCGCGGACTCCGGCCGGGAGGCCATCCTGGTAGCCGCGGACAGCTCGCACACCGGCGGCAGGGCGCAGGTGCACGGCTACGCGGAAGCCATCGGCCTGCCGGTGTTCGACGCGTTTTCGCCGAAAGACCTGGTGGCGGCGGTGACCCGGGCCCCGAAAGGCGCCTGCATCTTTGTCGACGTGTCTGCGGGGAGTTGGTCGCCGCCGCCGATCCCGGGAGTCCAGCACTTCGTCTACCTGGCGGTGCCGGCGCACTGGGATTCCGCCGTAGTCGAGGCGGAGCTCGCCGAGTTCGAACCCGCGCACTGCGCGGGGGTCGTGCTCACCGGGACCGACCTGGCTGCGGGCCTTGCCCCCGCCCTCTCCATCGTGATCGAGTCCGGCCTGGGGGCTGCATTCCTGTCGTCGGGGCGCGATGTAGGCACGGGGATCGCGGTTGCGGAGCCGTTCACGCTGGCATCAGGGGTGTTCACTACGAGTACACGGGAGACATCCAATGGGCGCCTCGCCGTCACCGCGTAAGAATCCTTTCGTGGCCCAAGGACTCCTTCCCGGCATCACGCTGCGGCTCGACGTCTCTTCCGGGAAGAACGGAGAGACGCACGTGACGCGCGTGGAAGACGTGACCGGTTCTCACATCGCGATCCTCGTCCCGATGCGCGGGCTGCGTCCGCGCCCGTTCGCCGCAGGGACCCTCATGCACGCCCAGTACTTCCACCAGCAGAAGCGCTGGATGTTCGTCACCGAAGTCGAAGGGCACAGCACGGACGGGATGTTCGAGTACCTTCGCCTGCCGGGCTCGATCGAGAACTCGGAGCGGCGGCGGAGCTTCCGCCTGCCGGCGGCGATCAAGCCAGACGAGGTTTACCGGCTTGTCGTGGACTCCGAGACGGATGAACCGGAACTGATCGAGGGCACCATCGTGGACCTCAGTGAAGGCGGGTGCTGCCTGAGCACACGCAGTTTTGCCCTCCCCGGCGAACGATTGGGCATCAAGGCCGAATTGCCGGAGGCCGGAAGGATCCAGGCGCGCATGCGGGTCGCCTTCGTCCGCGACCCGCAGCCGGGTAACCGCAACCGCCGCCTGCACTGCGAATTCACCGACATCAGCCGCGCCGACCGCGACATCATCGCCCGGTACATGATGCGGCGGCAGCTGGAAATGCGGCGGAGGGGGCAGCTGTGACGCCCATGCGCCCCTACACCATCGCCCGCTACGGGGTGTACCTGGCGGCGGCTGTCGCCGCCATCAGCGTTTGGCTGGGGCTGCGCGCGGGCGTGGCGCTGGACTATGCGTTGCTCCGGTCGGTGTTCTTTTTCGTGATCGTCACGGCGCTCGCGTTCGGCGCGGAGGCAGTGTTGCTGCTGACCCCGATCCCGCCGGCGCTGCCGCCGGCGCCCCAGGAACCCAGGGACCGGCAGGACGCCGGCGATTTCGAGACCGAGTAGGGAGTGAAGGAGGACAGAAATGGCTCTGGCCAGTGAGTTGCGCGCGAACTACTCGAGTTCCGACCGGGACGCTGCCATCCGTCAGTACGCCCCCCTGGTGAAGTACGTGGTGGGCCGCCTGGCGATCGGGCTGCCCGCAATCCTCGACTACGAAGACATCCTGAGCTACGGCACTATCGGCCTGATCGAAGCGCTGGACCGCTACGACGACAGCAAAGGGGTGAAGTTCGAGACGTATGCCATCAGCCGCATCCGCGGCTCGATCATCGACGCCCTGCGCTCCCTGGACCGCCTCCCGCGTTCCGTCCGCCAGAAGGCGAAGAAAATGGAGCAGATCCACCTCGCCTACTCCCTGGAACACGGCCGCGAACCGACGGACGAGGAAGTCGCCGAGCAGATGGGCCTCACGCTGGACCAGTACAACCAGGCCCTCATCGACTGCAGCTGGGTGACCGTTTCCCTCGATGGCCTGCTGGACCGGGACAACACCGACGACGGCTCCGCGCCCACGGAACTGCCCGCGGACCCGAACGAAGATGACTTCACCCAGCGCCTGGAGAAGCGGCAACTGATCGACGCGCTCACCGGCGCGGTGAAGCAGTTGCCGGAGCGGGAGTGGCTCATCGTGAGTCTCTACTACCGCGATGAGATGACGATGAAGGAAATCGCCCAGATCCTGGAGATTTCGGAGTCGCGCGTGTGTCAGTTGCACGGCCGGGCGTTGAGCCGCCTGCGGGCGCGCCTGGCCCGCGAGCGCGGCTAAGGGGGACGGACATGAACGACGCAATCGCCTTGCTCGCCATTTCGCAGTTGGTGTGCCTCGGCGCGCTGTTCTACCTCTATACCCAGTTGCAGGAAGTGCGGAAGGGCGTGGCCCGGAAGCGCCAGCCTTCCGCGCGTGTGCACCAGATGGGTGGCGCCCGCACGGTGAACCAGTACTCCACTGCGCGGGCGGCGAAAGCCGCCTACGCTCCGCCATCCGAGGATGGGCCGGTCTCGCGCGGCGACCTGGCCGCGCTGGTCGCGCGGGCGAATGGCGCGATCGACGTCGCGGCCCTCGCGCGGCGCATGCGCAAGAGCGAAGAAGAAGTGCGCCTCCTCCTGCGCCGGCAGGGGATCGCCGGCTGATGAAACGCTTCGTGCTGGCAGGGATGGCCGCATTCGCGGTGGCGCTGCTCTTCCTCGCGGGCGGGGCGGGAGCGCGGGCGAACGGCGTGCCCCAGCTGGTGAAACTGACGTACCTGGAGGGCGTCTCGAACTTCGGCCCGCGTGACGCGGAGGGCGTGCTGGAGTTCAGCTTCGCCGAGGCGTATGCGCGTGTGGACGTGAAGCACCTCCCTCCGGCGGATGGCTATACCTACGAGGGCTGGATGCTCGGGGGAAGCGACCCCCTCTACGTCGGGGTGATTAAGACCGGGCCCGACGGCATCGGCGTCCTGGACACCCGGATCCAGGGGCTGTCGAGCTACGACTACAACCTTTTCGTCGTGGCTGCGCGCAAGAACGGCGACGACGGCCACGCCCGGCCCGCGGAAACCTCGATCGCCGGGCGGTTCACGGTCATCGGCGATGAAGGGACGAGCGCGGCCGGCGATGTCCGCCCGAGCCAGCTCCCGGAGACGGGCGAGGACCCGGGCATGACCACGAGGGAGCGCGTTGGGCGCACGATCACCATCGCGGCTGCCACGGGCGGCCTGGCGTTCGTTGGGTTGCGCGTCCTGCGCAGGAGGAAGCTGACATGATCAAAGGGTTGTACTCGGCCTTCACGGCGATGGAGGCGGCCTGGCGGTACCAGGATGTGCTCGCCAACAACATCGCGAACGCCAACACGGCGGGCTTCAAGCGCGAATTCGCCACACAGCAACCGTTCGCCGATGTTCTCCTTTCGCAGCAAGCGCCGGTCCCGGCGCCGCTCACCGCGCGCATCCAGCAGGTCATCGGCCAGATCGGCACAGGCACGTTCATCGCCGATTTCGCCACGGACTTCAGCCAGGGGATCCTGCGCGAGACCGGCCAGGAACTGGACCTCGCGCTCACCGAAGGGTTCTTCCAGGTGGAGGGGCCGGACGGGGCGGTGTTCTCCACCCGCAATGGGCGCTTCGGGAGGGATGCGAACGGCGACCTGGTGACGAGCCAGGGGTACTTCGTGCTCGACGAGAACGGAGAGCGCATCAACCTGCCGCAGGAGCGGGTGGGCATCACGGTGGACGGCGCTATCCACGATGCCGCCGGCAACGAGATTGCCCGTCTCGGGATCCTGGACTTCACGCCCAACCAGCTGACGCGCGCGGGCGAGGCGTACTTCGAAACCACGGGCGAGGGCCAGCCCCCGTTTGGTGGGCCCGGCCTGCGCCAGGGGTTCCTCGAAGGCTCGAACTCGGTGCTCGTGGAGGAGATGACCTCGCTGCTCGCGGTCCAGCGCACTTACCAGGCCAACCAGGCGGTGCTCTCGCAACTCGATGGCACGCTGGAACAGGCCGCCGGCGAACTGGGGAGGCTGTAAGCGATGCCCACGATCCTCGGCGCCGCCGCGAGCGGCATGGCCCACAACCAGAACACGCTCGACGTCATCGGACACAACGTGGCGAACGCGAACAGCTACGCCTACAAGAAGTTCCGGCCGCTGCACGAGGGCGTCGCCCAGCCGGGCGCGGGCCCGGAGGGCGGGCGGCTCGGGGTGGCTGAGACGACGCGGGACCTGGTGTTCGAGCAGGCCGCGACGCAGATCGACGAGAACCCGCTGCACTTTGCCATCGAAGACGACGCGTTCCTGCGCGTGCAGGACTTCGACGGGCGCATCGTCTACACCCGTTTCGGGGGGCTGGAAGCCGACGCGGAGGGCAACATCCTCGCCTTCAAAGGCCGGCCGCTGGAGCCGCCCATCCAGGTGCCTCCGGGATGGACACAACCGCAGGTCGATCCCTTCGGCAGCGTGACCGCGATCGACGAAACCGGCGCCCGGCAGGAGGTTGGCCGGCTCTCGTTCGCGAAGTTCCGGAACCCGCAGGGGCTGGAGATCCTGGGCGATGGGCTGTACGCAGACACGGCGAACACGGGCGAGATCACGGTCGGGGCGGCGGGGAACGAGGGTTTCGCCGCATTGCGGCCGGGGGCGCTGGAAGGCTCCAATGTCGATATCGCCGAAGAGTTCACCAACATGATCATCGCGCAGCGGGCGTACACCGCGTGCGCAAAGACTTTCGCGGTAGGCGACGAAATGCTCGCCCTGGCGACGAACATCACGCAGTAGGAGAACCGACCGTGGCGCGAATCGACGGACTGAACCTTTCGGGCGCGAACATGAACCCGGCCGGCGCCGCTGGAGTGCACGGGGCGGGCCAGGACAACCCCGCGAGCGAGGCTGCGCTGAAGGCGCGCGGGCGCCAGGACGCGATCAGCCTCTCGAACCGGGGGCGGCTGGTCGCCGAGGCGGCGCACGCGGTTGCTTCGGCCCGGGATGTGCGCGCCGAGAAGGTGGCTGCGCTCAAAGCCGCCATCGCCAACGGGACCTACAGTTCGAACGCGCGCGAGATCGCGGAACGCCTGTTCGCCAACGGCATCGGGAGTTGACGAGGTGGACGCTCGCGTGCTCAACGCGGTGCTCACGCTCCTGTGCGAGGAAGAGCGCGCGCTCGGCGCCCTCATCCAGCTTGCCCTGGATGAGCAGCAGGCGCTGATCCAGTCTGACTTCGACCGTATCACCAGCGTCAGCGCGCGGATGGCTGAAGCTGCCGAGGCACTCGAGGGACTCGAGGAAGAGCGTTTGAATCTCCTTAGATCCGCCGGTGCGGAGTCGCTCACGCTCGAAGAACTGCTGCCCCTTGCCGATGATCTGGGGGTTAGCGGATTCGCCGAAGCCCGGCTCCAGCTTGGGGCGCGGGCGCGGGAGCTCCGGGACGCGCAGGAACTGAACGCCCGTCTCCTCCTGAACGCGATGAAGCTGCGGGACCGGTGGGCCAACCTCCTCGGCGGGTATCTCGCGCCGGGGTATGGCGCCGACGGCCGGCGAAGCATGCGCGACGCGCGCGGGACCGTTTCCCGCAGCGCCTAGGAGGTCCCGGTGGGTCTGTCAGTCGGTCTCGACACCGCCGTCAAGGCGCTCCGGGCTCACCAGCTCGCGGTCGACGTCGCTTCGCACAACATCGCCAACGCGAACACCCCCGGCTTCAGCCGCCAGCGCGTGCTCTTGCGGCCGATCGGGCTCGACGGGAGCGACCACTTCTCGCGGGACAACCTCCTCGGGCGGGCCGGCTACGGCGTGGACGCGAAGGATGTGAACCGCATCCGCGATACCTTCCTCGATTTCCAGGCGCGCCAGAGCCTCTCCAGCCGGGGCCAGCACGGCGCCTTCGCGGCCCCGCTGGGCAGCGCCGAGGTCGTGTTCAACGACCCCTCGGATGACGGCATTTCCGCCCTCCTGGCGAAGTTCTGGGGGGCCTGGCACGACGTGGTGAACGAACCCGAATCGGCGCCGGCGCGCACCGCCCTCGTGCACGCGTCGACGACCTTTGCCACGCGCCTGCAGGCCGCCCACCAGACGCTGACCCAGCAGCGCGCCGACCTCAACCTGACCGTCTCGAGCATCGCCGGGCAGATCAATGCGAAGGCGACCGAAATCGCCGGCCTCAACCTGCAGATCAAGCAGGTGGAGTTGAACGGAGATATGGCGAACGACCTCCGCGACCGGCGCGACCTCCTGCTCGACGACCTCTCGGGGCTGGCGAACATCCGCTACTCCGAGGACGAAACCGGGGCCATGACCGTGTACATGGGCACGCACGAACTGGTGTTCGGCACGGCCGCGCGCACCGTGAATGTCGTGGACGACGCGACGAATCCCGGGATGGTGAAACTCGTCTACGCCATGGACGGCGACGACGTGGACGTCGACGCCGGGCAGTTGAAGGGGGTGCTCGACGCGCGGGACGTCGCCTTCCCGGAGCTGATCAACAAGCTGAACAACTTCGCGACGGGCCTGATGAACTCGGTGAACTCCATCCACCAGCAGGGGTACGGGCTCGACAACGCGACCGGGCTCGCGTTTTTCACCGGGACGGACGCCTCGAACATCGCGGTCAACGCGACGCTGATGGGCAGCCCGCAGTCGATTGCCACGAGCACCGGGCCGGGCCAGCCGGGCAACCCGGCGAACGCGCTCGCGATTGCGAACCTGGAGCAGGCGCCGAACATGCTCGCGGGGCTCGCCGGCTCGAACCTCGTGGTGAACGAAGCCCTCTCGGCGGGGAACGTCGCCAGCGGTATCGTGCTCTCGGGCGGCCTGCAGCCGGGCAGCTACAGCATTGTCGCCAACGGCGCGAACCTGGACCTGGTGCTCGGGACGACGGTCGTCGCGACGGCGACCCTCGCGAACATCAACCCGCCCGGCGGGACGATCGCGTTCATGAACGGCACGAACGTCGTCGCCAGCATCAACGTGAGCGCGGCCGCGCCCTACAGCGCGGCGCAGCAACAGGCGGACCTGACCGCCGCCGGGAACAACACCCTGCAGGTCGAGACTTCGGCCTCGGTGTTCTACGGGAACATCGTTTCAGTGCTCGGCGCGGACGTGAACCGGGCGAAAGGGCTCGAAGACGCCGCCGGCCTGCTCGTCGACCACCTGGAGGCCCTGCGCCAGTCGGTGCACGGCGTCAACATCGACGAGGAAGTGACCAACCTGAACGCTTCGCAGCACGCCTACAACGCCGCGGCGAAGGTGATCGCGACCATCGACGAGATGCTCGACACGCTCATCAACCGGACCGGGGTGGGATAAACCATGCGCTTGAGTGAGCAATCCCGTGCGAGCAACCAGATGCGCTATATGTCGGAAGCGACGGAGCGCGCCGACCGCATCCAACGTCAGTTGGCCACGAACCGCCGCATCGACAAGGCGAGCGACGACCCGACCGGCGCGTCCATGGCCATGCAACACCGCAAGAACATCGCCTTCGAGGCTCAGATGCGGCGCAACCTGGAGAACGGCACCGCCTTCCTGAACGTGACCGAGTCGGCGCTCAACGGCGTGACCGACCTGCTGCAGCGCGCGCGCGAACTGACCGTGCAGGGGGCGACGGGGACCCTCGGGCCGAGCGAGAAGACGAACATCGCGAGCGAGCTGAACCAGGTCATCCAGCAGCTGGCGCAGGTGGCGAACACGAACTTCGGTGGCGCCTACATCTTCAGCGGCCACCAGACCCAGACGCCGGCTTACAACGTCTCGGGGAACCCGCCGGTGGCGATCACCTGGCAGGGCGACACAGGGCAGCGGGTGCGCCAGATCTCCGCGCAGGACGCGGTGGCGGTGAACGTGGTGGGCGACACGGTGTTCGGAAGCGTGTTCGACGACCTGATGGCGCTGCGGGACAACCTGAACACCAACGCTCCAACAACGGCGATTAACGGCTCGCTCGCGGACATTGATCGGGCGTTGGACCGCGTGTTGAACGCCCGCGCCGACGTGGGCGCGCGGCTGAACCGCTTCGAAGCGACGACAAACCGGTCGCTGGATGCGGACACGAACCTGCAGGAACTGCGTGCCGGGATCGAAGACATCGACATCACGGAAACGATCGTGCAGTTTACGGCCGCGCAGAACGCGCTGGAGGCGGCGCTGGGAGCGATTGGGCGGACGAGCAACATGACGTTGCTGAACTTCTTGCGGTAGGGGTGTTCGGCGGCGGCTGGTGGCAGGTCAAAAATCCACCCGCCCATGGCTGGGCGGGTACGGACGTGGGCGCAGGGGTGTGCTGGAGGCGGCGCTGGGCGCGATTGGGCGGACGAGGAATATGACGTTGCTGAACTTCTTGCGGTAGGGGCTGCCGCGGCTGTGACGGGTCGATGGCAGTGCGAACATCCCACCCGCCCATGGCTGGGCGGGTACGGAGGGGGCAGAGCGCGCTGGAGGCGGGATTGGGGGCGATTGGGCGGACGAGCGAGACGACGTTGCTGAACCTTTTGCGGTAGCGGGCAAGCGCAGTCCAAGCGGTGCCTACGGATCCGAACCGGACTGGGCCCAAAGCGGTTCGGCGGTGACGGGGTCGAAAGTCTGGTAGAAGTAGGCCAGCGCTCCAGGCTTGTCGGCGGGGGCGCGGTTTACGCCTCTGAAGGGATCGCCACCACCGGGGAAACGCATCGAGACTACCCACAAAGGTCTGCGCACCTCGGGAACCTGATGCGAGTCAATCACAAGCACGATTTCTGATTCCACGCCTTGGAACCCTGGCCACATCTTCTGCGCTTGGGCCTCGATGGCCCGTTTGTCGACCGTCTTGCCAACAACGCTCCCAGGCATCAGCTGTTCAAAGAGAGGCCCGCCGTCCGACTCAATTCGTTGCTTCGAGAGAGACGGCAATACATCGCTTTGGGCGTCGGCGGCGTCGGTGCCGCGCCCGGCAAGCCAAACAGCGCCTATTGTGACGAACGCCACGGAAAGCGCTGCGGCGGCGGCAGCCCTTGATTCCAGCACGAGCATGCTAGGTCCCGTCGAAGGACGGCCCCCTCGGCCGGGGTTAGTTCGAAGTGTTCGTCGAGGAGATCTTGGAAGGGCATTGCCGCTCTCCGCTGCGTTTGCGGGTCTGTCTGACCGGCAGGGTACATGTACGGGGGGGTGCGCGCATTGCTGTTTTGTAAATTCCGCCCACAACGGGCGCGCTCGCGGGCAACACGCCGCTGTGTGAGGATTCACACCACTACGGGAGGGTCAGGGCTTGCGGTTGTTGGTCCTGGGGACGAGCAGTTCGGCCGGGGTCGGCCATCGGGAGCCGGAGGCGGTGGCGTGGCCGTGGCTGGTGGGGCAGGAGCTTTCGGACGCCATCGGAGAGCCCGTGGAGGTGGAACATCTGCGCATCGTGCCGGTCGGCCCGCGGCCCGTGCCGATGGCGATGGAGAAGGTGGACTCGTTCGAGCCCGATGTCGTGGTGTTCTCCTTCGGGGCCGTGCTGTGCGCGGTGGCGACCGTTTCCGACCGGGTGCGGCAACTGTTCGGGGCGCGGGCGTACAACCTGTTCCGGAAGGCGGAGCAGAAGTTCGATGCGGTCACCGGCAACACCGCAGTGCGGCCGAAGAGGATTGCCCGCTGGGCTCGCTGGCTCGCCCGCCACACCATTGGCGTCGCGACGGTGGCGAGCTACGAAGAGGTGACCCGCGTCGAGCGGGAAATCCTGCAAGAGCTGGCGCGGCGCGAAGGCATCCTGGTGGTGGTGGCCTGCGAGCCGGACCTGCCATCGGCGGTCGTGCGGGACAACCCGGACGGGAACCGGATCCTGGGACGGCTGCGGGCCGAGATGGAGGCGGAGGGGCGGTCGCACCACTTTCTGATAGCCGACTACACGTCCCGCTTCGACATCCCGGACCGTGACGAACTCTACCTCTCGGACGCGATGCACAAGAGCGTGCGCGGGCACCGGGCGCAGGCGGATGTGGTCCTCGAGACGCTGCTGCGGGCGCCCTCGCCGTATGCGAGGACTAACACGAAGGTCACAAAGGACACGAAGGTCCGATCGTAGGCTTTGTCCTGGCGCATGGCGCGCGCGGCGCTGGTGCGCCGCAGCTACGGAGGGTCCGTTGGGCGCATGGCGCGGGACGCCCTCCGTGGGGCACGTCCACACGGATGCGGTTAGAGGCAGGAGCAGGCGGCGTCGATGAGGGCGATGTTGCGGGGGTCGCGCCAGGAGCGCCCGGCGCGGTTGCAGACGTAGCCGAAGCCAATGTGGAGGTCGGGGTCGCCGAAGCCGAGGACGGCGCCGTTGCCGTAGTGGCCAAAGGCGCGCGGGCCGTTGCCGAGGGGCCGGATGCCCGGGTTCGTGAGCTGGAAGCCGAGGCCGAAGCGGTTCGGGCGCCCGAGGACGGTGTCCTCGCCGTCCGCATGGACCTTGATCGCTTCGTCGCGGACATCGGGACCGAGGATGTGATAACCGTGCCAGGCTCCTCCGTTTGCAATGCCACCGTAGATGACGGCACAGGCGCGGGCGTTGCTGTGGGCACTGGTGGACGGGTACTCGGAGGCGCGCCAGGTGCGCGAGTTCGTGCCCCACTCGGGATGGCCGGGCGGGTTGCGGTAGGCCAGGAGGCGACCGAGCTCTATTCCTTCGAGGGTGGCCGGGTCCTGCTCGAGCCACGGGCGGTCGTTGGCTTCGCCCTCGCCGCGGACATATGGGATCCAGTCGGCGACACGGTAGTCGAGTTCGGGCCCGAAGCCGAAGTGGGCGTCCACGCCGAGCGGCCGGGCGAGTTCGTCCTGGAGGTACTGCCCGGGCCCGCGGCCATCGACGCGGCGGATGATTTCGCCGGCCAGGAATCCGAAGGTGTTCGTGTGGTAGCCGAACCGAGTGCCCGGCTCCCACCAGGGCTCCTGGGCGGCCAGTTCGGCGCACATGCCGTCCCAGTTCGTCAGGTTGTAGCCCGGCGGGAGCGGCCTGCGGACGGCGATCAGTCCCGCCTGGTGGCTCATGAGCGTGCGGACGGTGATGTCCTGCTTGCCGGCCTGCGCGAATTCGGGCCAGTACCGCGCGACCGGGGCATCGAGCTCGACCCTGCCCTGTTCGATTAGGCGGAGAAGGCAGGTGGCGATGAGGGCCTTCCCGATCGACCAGACGTTGACGATGGTGTCGCGCGTCCAGGGGACGGTCCTGGCCGCATCCTGGTGGCCGGCCCAGAGGTCGACGACGAGCTCGCCGTCAAGGGCGAAGGCGACGGCCGCGCCGACTTCGCCGTGTTCGCGGAAGTTACGTTCGAAGGCTTCCCGCACGGCTTCGAAGCGCGGCTCGCAGTGGCCGTGGATCTGCATGCGGCGGGATTGTAGCGAGTTCCGGGTTCCGGGTTCCGGGTTCCGGGTTCCGGGTGCCGGGTTCCGGGTGCCGGGTTCCGGGTGCCGCGCGCGCTGCCGGTGGATGTGGAGTGGCGGGCGAAGGTCTAACGCGTTTCTTGTGTGGAAGGGCGAACCGTTGCCGTTTCTCACAGCGGCAGCACCCTGCTGACCGAAAAGGCATACCCGGCGAGAGCCGGGGGCGCAAAGCCACGGGTCCTCCCGGAGAGCGGGCGAAGGACAGCCGGGCCACCGAAGCACTCGGGAGCTCCAGATTGCTGGAGGTCATCGAATGCCGCGTCTCTTCAGTGTCCGGCCTGTCCGGACCGCCGTCCTCGCACTGGTCGCAGCGATTGCGCTCATCCTCCCGCTGGCGAACGGGGCGGACTCCGCGGAAGCGCGCGGGGTGTGGTGCTCTGGCGACCCCACTATCCTTGTCAATGGAAACGCCGTTTCCGTCACCGTCCACGTGCCGCTGGACCGGATGAGGGACCTGGACTACGTGGAGGTCATCTTCCACGTGCCCTCCAACGCCGATGTCAATCTGCTTGTGAACGACAGCCTGCTGGTCCCCGCGAAGACGCGGTACGTGAAAGACCAGCCAGCCCGCCGCAGCCTGCTTGGGACACCGATCCCTGTGGAGGTCGTCGCGCACCACCGCGGCGCACCGATGCCTGTCGCTGCGACCACGGTCGCCGTGGGTTGGGGCACGACCCTCTGGAAGCAGGGGATGTCCAACGAGCCGTTGTGGGTGACGACCTACGGTCTCCTCAACCTCCGCCTCTTCTGACCTGCCTGAGGCTGGTCGACCATTAAGGTGCGTGCCCGTGAGCGAGGGCGCGCACCTTTCCATGTCCGGGAGGGCCGTGTGGAGGCGGAGCAGGGGCGCGAACAGCGCCGCGTGATGCTCGTGGTGGTGCTGGCGGCCGCCGGCGGAGCGTGCGCGCTCGGCCTTGCCCTTCGCTCCGGGCCGCCAACAAGCGGCGACGTCTTGCCTTCGCTGCTGCTGGCGCTGCTGGCCTGCGCGGGGCGCATGTTCCCCATCCAGGTGGCCTTCCGGCGGCGTATGGTGACCGACACGGCCGCGCTTTTCGCTGCCGCGCTCCTCGTTTCTCCCGCAGCCGCGGGGCTGGTGGCGTTCGCCGGGATCTCGATCGCCGAGCTCATCACCGGCCGCCGGAGCTCGCTGGACCTCCGCCAGGTCGTGTTCAACACGTCCCAGGCTGCGCTCGGCACGCTCGCTGCGAGCGTCGTCTTCCACGGGGCTACGCCGGAGCGGCTGCCCTCGGGCTCCGACGCCGTCCTGGGGGCGGCGGCGCTCGCCGCGCTCGCCATGCTCGCGACCAACGACATCCTCGTGTTCCTCGTGGTCTGGGCCCAGACGGGAGTGCGCTTCCGCCGGATGGTCGCCGACTTCGCGCGTGGGCGGAGGGACCTGCCGCACGACGTGGCCCTGCTCGGGGCAGGGTTCGTTGGCGCGATCGCGGCCAGCGTGCAGCCGTGGCTGGTGTTTCTCCTCGCGGTGCCGTTCCCCGTCCTCCACCGGGCGATGCAGGCGCAGGTCGCCCTGCGGCTCCAGACGAGGGAGGCATGCATCGCCCTCGCGGACGTCGTCGATGCGCGCGATGCGTACACGTTCGGGCACTGCAAGCGTGTGGCCGAGTTCGCCGAAGCGATCTGCCGGGAGATGGGCCTGCCCCGCGACATGTCGGACGAAATCTCGCTGGCCGCGCGCATCCACGACCTGGGGAAGATCGGCGTCCGCGACAACGTGCTCTTGAAGCCCGCCCGCCTGGACCAGCACGAGTTCTGCCACATGATGGAACACGCCGAGATTGGGGCGCGGCTGACGGCGTTCCTGCCGGAATTCAAAGCCGGCACCACCTACATCCGCCATCATCACGAGCGGTGGGATGGTTCGGGTTACCCTTCGGGACTCAAGGGCCAGGCGATCCCGCTCGGCGCGAGGATCATCGCGGTCGCCGACACGTACGACGCGATTACGAGCAGCCGTGTTTACCGGAAGGCGCAGGACGAGGAGTTCGCGCGGCTGGAGATGGCCCGTGTGACAGGCCAGCAACTGGACCCGCAGGTGGCACAGGCCTGGTTCAGACTGAAGGGGTGGGAATGGCCGCACGGGCAGATCGCACCCGGGCCGGGTTCGATCGTGAACGAACCGGTGCGGCACGCGGCCTAACTCGTTGCGCCCGTGCAGGCGAGGGCGGCGGGGAGGGCGGCGCTCGTGGATCGTCTTTCATACGAAGTTCTTGCGTTCGGGAGCGGGGAAGGGCAGGATGGGCCGCTATCCATAACGCCGCGTGCGGCCGGACAATGCCGAGGCGGAACGGGGGAAGGTGTTGCAGGAGTCCGGCGCCGGCGAAGGTCTCCTCGGCGAGATAGCGGGTGCGCTGGCCCGTGCCGAAGAAACGGCGCGCCTGGACGAACTCGCCCGCCGTGCCGCGAACGGGGATCGCGTGGCCTTCGAGGCCATCTATGACGAAACCGCGGCCGACATCCTCGAGTTCCTCGCCGGGAGCACGCGCCGGCTCTCCATCGCCGAAGACCTCGCCGCGAATGTGTTCCTGAAGGCCTGGCGATCGGCGAGGACGTACAAGGTTGGTTCGAACAGCTACCGCCGCTGGCTCTTCGGCATCGCCCGGAACGAGCTGAACAACCATTGGCGCACGAACCGGGTGGATGTGCCCCTGGAGTTCGTGGAACTGCCGGAGACCGACCCCGCCGCCCTGAGCGTGCAGGCGCAGGACTTGCGCGACCGTGTGTTGCACGCCATGCGGTTTTTGACGGCCGAGCAACGCGACGCCATCGTTTTGCGGTATTTGGGAGAGAAGTCCTACAGCGAAATCGCTCAGATCCTGGGCAAGAAAGAAGGCGCCATCCGCGCATTGGTAATGCGCGGACTCCGGCAGATGCGGAGGATTCTCGATGATGCTGAGGCGTAAGCCGGACCAGTGGTTCGAAATCCTTCTGGTCGAGGAAGCTGTGCGGGCGGCCCGGCCTGCCCCCGTCCCGCGGGCCAGCATCGAACGCGTCAAGCTCCGCGTGATGGCGTCACTCGGGGCCCAGGACGAGAAGCCGGCGCTGCTTCCGGCCGCCCTCCGGGAGCGCTGGGTCGCAGTGCCTGCCGGCATTGGTCTTGCCGCCGCCGTCGCCCTGGCAGTGCGGGTCGCACGGGTCGAACCGGCGCGCGAGCCTGGAGTAGCGTTTGAGGGCCCATACGTTGCTTCCGGGAGGGTTGTGGTACTCGGCGGCGGCGGCCTGTTGCTCCACCCGGGACAGCGCCTTGCGGCCGAAGGCAACGCGTGGGTCTGGCTCGACGAGTCCTCGCGGGTGGGCCTGGAAAACGGCGCGGTGATGCAACTCCTCGAGCCCGGAGAAGGTGTCAGGCTCGAGTCCGGCGCCGCCACCGTCTCCACCGGTGCGGACCTGCGCGTGCACGGCGGCCAGTGGGTTGCGGAGATGGCCGCGAACTCCGTGGCCAGGTTCTACCCCCTCAGCAATGCCCTCCTGATCGACGTGTACGAGGGGTCCGTCGCCCTGCAGGTCGGCGATTCCGGCCGGTACGTGTTCAGCGGCGGCGAATCGGGCGTGGTGGACTTCGCGCCTGAAGCAACGCCTGCTTCGCCCGGGAGCCAGCCGCAGTCGCCCGTGCAGCCGTTCGCGCCGGTCACGACGGTCCCGCAGGCCACGATCGATGCAGGCAATGAGGAGCCCCGGACTGGAGCCTCGGCTCCCCCACGCGAAGAGCCAGGGAACGCGCAGGCGGTCGCGGGCCCGCAGCAGCCCGCGAACCCCCAGGCCGCGGGTGAGCCGGCCGCCGCCGAAGAGCCGCGGGCAACCCCCGGGCAGGAAGTGCAGGAGCAAGAGGTCCCGGCCGCGGCCGCTGCATGGGGCGCAAGCGCGGCGCGCCCACACGAGCCGGGCGGAGCACCCGGCCAGGCCACTTCGGCGCCAAGCGGCCAACCCGGTGGGGCCGAGGGGACGGGGGGCCATGCGACAAACGAGGCAAACCCGGGCGAGTCGACCGGGCCAGGGCAGCCGGAGACGCCGCCTGGGCCCCATGGAAACAGTGGCCAGCCCGGGGAGCGGCCCCCGGCGCCGGACGCTCCCGCGCATGGAGCGAATGGGAGTGGAGGCCGGCCACCGCACGCGGCCTCGTCCGCGGCGGTCCCCGCGCAGGGGAACGCCGCAAGTGCGCCGCCCCCACACGCGAGCACCGGTACGCTCGTCGCTCTCACCGCTGCCAGCCCCGACGGCGCCGGCAAGCCCGAGGACAGCGGCAAGCCCGAGCACAGCGGCAAGCCTGAGGACACCGGCAAGCCTGAGGACACCGGCAAGCCTGAGGACACCGGCAAGCCTGAGGACAGCGGCAAGCCCGAGGACAGCGGCAAGCCCGAGGACAGCGGCAAGCCCGAGGACAGCGGCAAACCCGAGGACAGCGGCAAGCCTGAAGACGCCGGGAAGCCCGAGGATAGCGGCAAGCCTGAGGACGCCGGGAAGCCCGAGGATAGCGGCAAGCCTGAGGACGCCGGCAAGCCCGAGGATAGCGGCAAGCCTGAGGACGCCCGGAAGCCCGAGGACAGCGGCAGGCCCGAGGACAGCGGCAAGCCCGAGGACAGCGGCAAGCCCGAGGACAGCGGCAAACCCGAGGATAGCGGCAAGCCTGAGGACGCCGGCAAGCCCGCGGACGCCGGGAAGCCCGAGGACGCCGGGAAGCCCGAGGACGCCGGGAAGCCCGAGGACGCCGGGAAGCCCGAGGACACCGCCGTACCCGCGAATAGCGGAAAGGGCGTGGCCAAAGGAGCTGCGGAGGTTCCGGGGAAGGCCGCACCTCCGCCCGCCCGGCGCCTCGCCTGACGCGTGCTGCGCCTGTCCCATCCTGGTGCGGCGGGCCCCGGGGCGAGCGTGATGTGTTGCAACCGCGTGGCTACCTGCCGGTAAACATAGGGGACTTTCCGTAACAAATCAGGGAAAACCCTCGTAGTAGCCTCTCGGACGGATCGTGTTCCCCTGGCGGGGTGACCGGCTGATCGGCCGGGCAGGGTCTGTATCACGAGTCGAGGTGTGTCCGGCGAAGACGGAGGAACCGGACTGGCGCGGGTCCAGGACCCCGCCGGAGCGCCGGCGCTTCGCTACCCAGACGACAGCTTCGGGATGAATGGGGCCCTGCCGGGCGCAGGCCCCCGCGCGCCGCGGGACATTGGCGTGCGCACGGCCCGCCGGCGGGAGGCTCCGGCGAACGACGACGGTCGCACCTGCGACACAACCGACACCGGGACCGGCGCCGCGCCGCCGTACGGGGGAGAGAACAGATGAGTCTGGCATTTCACAAGAAGTCGCCGAGGCGCAAGGGGGTGCTTGCCAGTGCGGGCGTCCTCACACCGCTGCTGGCGATCATCCTTGCCATCGGTGTCTTCGGGCGCCACGACGCGACCGCGACGGTCACCACGGACAAGCCGGACTACACGCCGGGCAGCGTGGTAACGATCAGCGGCGACAACAGCAACGGCTTCGGCTACCAGCCGGGCGAGACGGTCACGGTCCACGTGACCCACGATGAGAACGACTGGGAAGCGTACTGCCAGCCCTCGCCGGTAGTGGCGGCCGACGGCAGCTGGAGCTGCCAGGTGACGCTTTCCGCCGACCCGTCGGTGGCTGTCGGTTCGTACACGTACACGGCGACGCGCCCGGATGGGACGTACGAGACGGGGCACTTTACGGATGGGTCCATCGGCACGTATGACCAGTGTGCCAACGACGATGGTGACGGTTATTCCAGCGGCGGGAAGGACGGTTGCGACTGGATCAACGGCAACCTGAACAAGAACAACTCCACGTATCCCGAGGGGACCGCGACCGTCCAGCGGTTGGCCATCTTCGAGTATGTGCCGGGATCAACTCACACCGTGACGTTCGTGTATGGCACAACGAAGGGCGGCAAGCACGCCTACGACTTCCTCACCCACTGGAACTGGTCTGAGGACTGGATTGCCGAGGCCGACCTGTGCCAGCAGATCACTGGCTGCGCTACCGCGGATAGCAGCGAGAACGCCCACGGCATCCCGCCCGATCCGAACGTCGACGATGCTGTTGAGTTCGCGGATGCCGGCTTGCGGCAATTCGTCATGCGAGGTGGCACGATCACCGGCGTGTCCACGCCGGCAATCGCTTCGGGGAGCTACGCTGGCGATAGCGAGACGTCGATCACGGTTTCGTTCACGGTGGGCCCATCCAGCGGCCCGATGTGCTCAACGAAGCAGAACGTGACCACCTGCGGGGTCGTGCTCTGGTTTGGCGCCCATGTCGCTTTGGGAGACGACTGGGAGGCCTTCAACGGCACCACCGGGGCCGGTTCAATTGCCGGATCACCGTACCACGTGCAGCTTGCCGCCGAAGACGGGGCGTCCATCGGGCAGCGCGACAACCAGATGCAGGCCTCCGCGGTCATCGGCGTTGAGCCTGCGGTTGTGGTTATCCAGAAGGTCTGCGTCGGCGACGGGCAGGCCACATTCGACTTCGACGGCACGGGGACGGAAGTCGATCCCGAATTCCAGCTGGCCTGTGGCGCGAGCACCACGTTCAACGTGGTACCCGGGATCAAGACCGTCACCGAGGCGACGCCGCTGCCCACAGACTGGGAATTCACGAGCCTGGTTTGCCAGTCCCAGAACAGCCCCAACGGAAACGCGAACACCCCCACGACGGTGAGTGGCCGGACAGCAACCATCGGCGCTGACGCCGGCGAGACGGTGACCTGTACTTTCACCAACACGCTTGTCGAGCCGCCGCAGGCTTCCGTCTCGGTCTCCAAGACGGCGAATACCACGTTCACGCGCACCTGCGAGTGGGACATCACCAAGACGACCGACGAAACGGACACCACGGCCGAGATCGCGGACGGGGCCCAGGCGACGTTTAACTACAACGTGACTGCGATCAGTACGGGCTGCACCGACAGCGCGTGGGAGGTTTCCGGCACCATCACCGTCGTCAACGACGGTACCGTCCCGGCCCTGATCAACGATGTCACGGACTCCATCGCCAGCGCGGTGGTGACGTGCCCCGGGACGCCCTTCCCAATCACGATCGCGGTCGGGGGCCAGTTGCAGTGCACCTACACAGCGGCAATGGCCAGCGGCGCCGCCGGTTCGAACGTCGCGACCGCGGTGGTCGATGATGGCGACAACCCGGACCTCGAATTCGAGAGTGAACCCGCAGGGTTCTCGTTCACCACCCCAACGACGACTGTCAACGGCACGGTGACGGTGACGGACACGCTGGGCGGGAACCTTGGGACGTGCTCCGTTGGCAATCCCCCGTGTCCATTTGCGTACCCGTTGAGCTTCCCGGGGGTGGCTGGGACGTGCACGGACTACCCGAATACGGCGACGATCGTGGAGACGGGCGACACGGCGAGCGCGACGGTGCGGGTGTGCGTGGGGTTGGACCTGGAAGTGACGAAGACGGCGACGCCTTCGTACAACCGGACGCACGACTGGTCGATCGACAAGAGCGTGGACGACACGACGGTCGAGATTGCCGATGGCGGGACAGCGACCTTCACCTACACCGTCAACGTCACGTACAACGGGTACCTCGATAGCCGGATCGTCGTGGGCGGGCTGATCACGATCAGCAACCCGAACGACTGGCAGGCGATCACGCTGACGAGCCTGGTAGACGCGGTCGACAACGGCGGGACGTGCGTGTTCGTGGACAACGGGCCGTACGTCGTGCAGGCGAGCGGCTCGATCAACGTCGGCTACCGTTGTACCTATGCGACCGTGCCGGCTGGTACGGGGACGAACACCGCGACGGCGACGTGGGACGCGGCGGCGTACCACACGCCAACCGGCTCGGACAGCGGGACTGCGGATGCGACCTTCGGCGAGCCGGCTAACGAGGCGTACGAGACCATCACGGTGACGGACACCTACGAGGGGGTGGAGACGACGCTGGGCAGTTGCACGGCCCCCGGCCCGTGCGTCATCGCCCCGTACTCGCACACGGAGTCTGGCGTGGGCGGGACGTGCACGCAGTACGACAACACAGCAGAGATCACGGGGACCGGAGAGACCAGCTCCGAGACCGTCACGCTCTGCGTGGGGTTGGACCTGGAAGTGACGAAGACGGCGACGCCTTCGTACAACCGGACGCACGACTGGTCGATCGACAAGAGCGTGGACGACACGACGGTCGAGATCGCCGATGGCGGGACAGCGACCTTCACCTACACCGTCAACGTCACGTACAACGGGTATGTGGATAGCCGGATCGTCGTGGGCGGGCTGATCACGATCAGCAACCCGAACGAGTGGCAGGCGATCACGCTGACGAGCCTGGTAGACGCGGTCGACAACGGCGGTGCGTGCGTGTTCGTGGACAACGGGCCGTACGTCGTGCCGGCGAGCGGCTCGATCAACGTCGGCTACCGTTGTACCTATGCGACCGTGCCGGCTGGTACGGGGACGAACACCGCGACGGCGACGTGGGACGCGGCGGCGTACCACACGCCAACCGGCTCGGACAGCGGGACTGCGGATGCGACCTTCGGCGAGCCGGCTGACGAGGCGTACGAGACCATCACGGTGACGGACACCTACGAGGGAGTGGAGACGACGCTGGGCAGTTGCACGGCCCCCGGCCCCTGCGTCATCGCCCCGTACTCGCACACGGAGTCTGGCGTGGGCGGGACGTGCACGCAGTTCGACAACACAGCAGAGATCACGGAGACCGGAGAGACCAGCTCCGAGACCGTCACGCTCTGCGTGGGGTTGGACCTGGTGGTGACGAAGACGGCGACGCCGTCGTACATCCGCACGCACTCGTGGTCGATAGATAAGAGTTCGCCGAAGGCCGGGACCCACGAAATCGTGCCCGGGCCGGACTACATCATCGACTACTCCGTGACGGTGTCCTACGGCGGGTACGTCGATAGCCGGATCGTGGTGGGCGGGCTGATCACGATCAGCAACCCGAACGGCTGGCAGGCGATCCATCTGACGAGCCTGGTAGACGCGGTCGACAACGGCGGGACGTGCGTGTTCCTGGACAACGGCCCGTACGTTGTGCCGGCTGGCGGCGCCATCCAGGTCGGTTACCGCTGCACGTATGCGAGCGTCCCGGCCGGGACGGGGACGAACACCGCGACGGCGACGTGGGACGCCGCGGCGTACCACACGCCAACCGGCTCGGACAGCGGGACTGCGGACGCGACCTTTGGCGACCCGGCAAGTGAGGTCGATGAGACCATCACCGTGGTCGATTCGCCCTACGGCCCCCTCGGCCAGTGTTCAGCTCCGAACAGCTGCACCTGGAACTACAGCCGGACGATCCCAACGACGTCGCTGGGTTGCAGGACGTTGAACGTGGACAACACGGCGACCATTGTCGAGACGAACCAGAGCGACTCCGTCCGCGTGACGCTCGATGCCTCGTGCGTCAACGGCAAGACCCAGGGCTTCTGGGGCAACAACAACGGCCAGGCGCTGCTCACTGCGGAGGGCTTTACCACGTACACGCTGGGGAACCCCGCCGCATGCCGCGTGGTGGTGACCCTGGCAAACTCGAAGACGGTGCTGCCCGGTGAGAAGAAGGGCCACAACGGCCTCAGCATCTCCCAGGGCTGCGACGTAAAGGGCGGCGCCCGGAACGGGTTCAACAACCTGCTCTCGCAGACGCTGGCGCTGTACTTCAACATCACCTATATCACCGACGAAAACGGCTTCTCCGGCGACTATGCCGGGCAGACGATCGCGGGACTCAACTGTGTGGCTTCGGCCGCAGGCACGGGCCTCTCCGGGTCGAACACGGTGGAGGAGGTGCTGGCCGCAGCCAACGCTCTCATCGGGATGTCCGGCAGCGGGAACGTCGGCGCCTTCAACGAACTCCTTGGCTGCCTGAACCGGGAGCAGCCGTAGACCTGGCCGCCTCGGCGGCATCAGAAAGAGAGGGCCCCGGAAGGGGCCCTCTCTGACGTTTCCCGGGGCAACGCTAGTAGTGGGTCGCGGTCAACGTGTAGGTAGCCTGGCCGGAGATGCTGGTGACCAGCACGGTGTACTCCCCGGCCGGTAGCATCGCGAGCGTCGTCGCCGTTCCGTTTTGCACGCCGCTTTGCACCGTCTGACCGTTCGCGTTGAGGATGGTGTAGCGGAGCTTTGCTTTCCCGCCCCACGAAAGCGCGACCGTCATCGGCCCGTCCGCGCGGAGCGTCACGGTGTGGGTGCGGCTCGACGGTTGCGTCTTTCCTCCGACCTTCCCGGTGAACGTGTCGGTCACGAGGTTCGTGCTCGTCGGTGTGGCCGTTGGCGTGGGGCTGCTCGTCGGAGTCGGGGTCGGCGGGACAGGCGTCGGAGTGCCCGGCGCGGGCGTGGCGGTCGCGGTGGGCGAAGGCGTCGCCGTCGGGATCGGCGTGGGCGCCGGTTGGGGCCCCGGCCCGCCCGCGAGGGCTACGGCTTTCCGGGCATTGACACGGCCGGCACCGAATTCGTCGTCCTCGCCGGGGGCGCCGAGGTCGTCGGCCGACTGGCGCAGGATGGCTTCTACGTCGGCCGCGCTGAGTGCCGGGTTGGCGCCGAAGACGAGCGCCGCCACGCCGGCGGCCACGGGCGATGCGAGAGAAGTCCCGCTGGCCGGCCCGTAGCTCGCGCCAGCGCGAGTGGTGTAGACGTTGCTCCCGGGAGCGGCGATGTCGACGTATGAGCCGGTGTTTGAGTACGAAGCGCGCAGGTCCGACGACGTTGTGGCGCCCACGGCGATGAAGTTCGGGTAATCCGCCCACGGCTGCGCCACGCCATCGTTGCCCGCCGCGACGAACGTCAGCGCGCCCCGCTGGCGGGCGTAGGCAGCGGCCGAATCGATCGAACTCGATCCAGCCATCCGGTACGAGAGATTGATGACGCGCGCCCCGCGGTCCGCCGCTCCCTGGATGCACTTCACCGCGTCGCTGACATAGGCGGAGCCATCCGGAAGGTTGGAAATCCGGACCGGGATGATCGCGGCGCCCCACGCAACGCCTGAGACGCCCGTGGCGTTGTTCGTCGCCGCAGCCAGCGCCCCGGAGACGAGCGTGCCATGGCCGGCGATTGGCGCCCAGTTGTTCGAACCGTCGGCAGTGTTCCAGCCAAGGTCGCCCCGCAGTACGGCCGCCAGGTCCGGGTGCGTCCCTTCCACGCCGGTGTCGCAGACTGCGACGAGGACGCCGCCGGCACCCGCCTGGTCCCAGGCCGTGGCGGCTTCGATTTTGGCGAGATGCCAGGCGCTGCTGAAGTACGGGTCGTCCGGGAGGGCATCGGGGACGACGAGCGCGTTGGGTTCGGCGAATTCCACGAGGGGGTTGCGGGCGTAGGCAGCTGCGGCTCTCCCGGCGGCGGCAGCCGCCGGGAAGCGGAGGACCCGGAGACCGAGCGCCGGGATGGCGTCCACCTGCTGCGCGCCCTGGGAGTCGTTGAGGGCAGCGATGGCCTGCTCGCTCGCCCCCGCCTTAAACCTGACGATGAGCCCGTCGGCCGGCGCAGCCGAGGCCGGCGGGGCGGATTCAGCCCCCTTCAACGAGATGAGTGAGACCGCGCCAAAGAGCGCCACACCCAGCAGCGAAAGCGCTGCCGGGCGCCATACACCAGCAAGCAACATCCCGGGCACCCCGAACCGAAAATCCCGTCCTGATCCGGCTTTCGACCGTGACGCCCACCGGCCCTATACGGGGAACCCCGCAAGTCACGGGGGGTCCACCCTGCGTAATCCAAACCGACTACTTCTTGTTGTGTTTCCGCGTTTCTGAACGTCCCGTGCGTAACGCAGCCGGGCCGGGGAGGGTATTGGACTTCAGGTGAGCGTTTCGCACGCCCGCCCTCGCAGCTCTGAGCGCCGGAGACACCGTCCGTCCACTCCGGCCCTCCCAGAGTGAGAAGCCCTCCAACTTCCCTGGAGGGCTTCTCGTTTCTCAGGGGTTTCCCCGGAACGTGTCGCAGGCAGAGGGGTCGCCCGACTGATACCCGGTCGTGAACCAGCGCTGCCGCTGTTCGGAACTGCCGTGCGTCCAGGTGTCGGGGTCCACCCCGGCGCCGGCCTGCTTTTGCAACCGGTCGTCGCCGACAGCTGCCGCGGCGGCGAGCCCCTCTTCGATGTCGCCCTCTTCCAGATCGATGTTTTCGAACGTGTTGGCCGCCCACACGCCGGCGAAGCAGTCGGCCTGGAGTTCGAGCCGGACCGAGAGTTCGTTGGCCTGGTCCGGGCTGCGCTGCTGGTCTCGCCGCACTCGCTCGCTCACGCCTGTGATGTTCTGGACGTGGTGGCCGATCTCGTGAGCGATGACGTAGGCGGGCGCGAAGTCTCCCGGGGCGTCGAAGCGCGTCTCGAGTTCGCGGAAGAATGAAAGGTCGATGTACACCGACCTGTCGGCGGGGCAGTAGAACGGCCCGACTTCGCTCGGGGCGAACCCGCAGCCGCCGGTGTCCACGCCCTGTTCGAACAGGGTCAGTTTCGCCCGCTCGTAGGTGGCGCCGGACTCCTGGAATTCGACTGTCCAGCTGTCCTGGATGTCGTCGAGCACGATAGAGATCCACTCCTCGGTGTACGGCTCCGATTCGGGGGCGCCGGGGATGCCCGAAAGGGACGTGCCGCCGCCGGTGAGCTGTCCGCCTCCAAGGAGCGCGAGGACGATGAGGAGGATGATGCCGCCTGCTCCGCCGATCCCACCGGCCGCGCCGCCGGGAATGCGGAGGCCACCCATGCCGCCTGCCGCGCGCGTCTCGGCGCGCCTGTCGATGACGTCCTGGCTGATGGTGCCGCCGCGACGGATCTTCATGCCTGCAGTCTAAGCGAGCCGGCACTTCCTTTCCGGGCTTTGATATGAAACCGCTATTTCGGGGTTCCTCCCGTATCCTGTGGACGTGCCGTTTACGTGTGAAACCTGTGGGAGGGAGTTTGCCCTCGCCAGCTCGGTGCGTGCGAAGTACCCCAACTGGACGCCGAAACAGTGCATGGAGTGCCGGGCCCGGGGCTCGTCCGGCCGGCAGCCCGCGGCTGCTTCCCGGCCGGCCGCGCGCCCGGCGGCGCCGGCTACGGCTGCGTCCCGGTACAACGGGGCATCCGTCACGCGCACGCAAGACCTCTCGCCGGCCGAGGTGCTCGAGCGCTTCCACGATGGGCCAACAGACGGCGTCTTCACCGACGGGTCTTCGCGGCCGAACCCGGGGCCTGGCGGCTGGGGGGCTGTGTACGTGCGAAACAACCGGATCGTCGCCGAGCGCTTCGGGTCGGAGCCCTTCACCACCAACAACCGCATGGAGCTGACTGCACTGATCGCCGGGCTCGAGTTGGCGCCGGCCGACGAACCGATCGAGATCTATTCCGACAGCCAGCTGGTGGTGAACACGGTGACGAAGTGGGCGCGCGACTGGGAGAGGCGCGGCTGGCGGCGCAAGGACGGCGAAATCGCGAACCTGGACCTCGTGAAGCGGGCGTGGGAGCTCGCGCAGCAGCGGCCGCTGGCCCGGATCCGCTGGATCCGCGCGCACGATGGTTCGCGCTGGAACGAGTACGCGGACGCCCTATCGACCGCTCATCTCCGCTCTGAAGCTTGAAGCGGGGTCTTGTCACCATGTCGTAACCTTGTCGCCGCTGTCTCCGTCACCGCGCCCGGCGTGAGACTACAGGAGATGGACCACGTGTCAGGCGGAGACGAAACCTTCGACACGCGCGAGCTGCGCGAGATCCTGCTCGAAGTGGCTGAGACGCTCGAGGCGGTGATCATCGCGCTCCAGGCCGAGCGGGCCGGGAGCGAACCCGGCTTCGTAATCCGGGAAGCCGTGCGGCGTGTCGTGCAGCTCCGGCAGCACCTGGACGCGAACAACCGCGAGGCAATGTAGGCGCCGGCTTTGCCTTCGGCGTGCCGTTCCTGCTCGTGGCCTGTAGGCTCGGGTGCGCATGGGTTCCTGGGCTCGCAATACGTTCGCGGCGTTCTCCAATCGCCATTTCCGCGTGCTGTGGACCGGGTCGTTCCTCGCCTTCATCGCCTTCTTCATGTCTACCGTCGTACAGAGCGTGGTCGCGTTCGATTTGTCGGGCAACAACCGCGCGGTCGGGTTCGTGGTGTTCGCCCAGGGCATCGCGCAGATGGGACTCGGCCCGCTTGGCGGGGCGATGGCGGACCGGCTCTCCAAGAAGATGGTCATCCTCACCTGCCAGCTGGCGATTTTCTCCGTCTTCGTTTCGCTTGGCGTCCTGGTGGCCACGGGCCTGATCGAGGTGGTCTGGCTCGCGCTCGGTTCGTTCGTGACGGGGGTGTCGTTCTCGTTCCTCGGGCCATCGCGGCAGGCGTGGATGCTGGAGCTCGTGGAGGGCCACCGCCGGGGGAACGCGGTGGCGCTCAGCCAGGTGGGGCTGAATGCGTCGAGGATCATTGCGCCCATGCTCGCGGGTGTAATGCTCGCGGTGGGGTTCCTGGGGCCCGCCGGAGCGTTCTTCGGCATGGGCGCGCTGTACGTCGGGGCGATCACGACGACCATCGTCCTTCCGCCCGCCCGGCCTCCGGCGGGCAGTTCGCGGAGCGTCTTCGGCGACATCGCCAGCGGCCTGAAGTACGTCGCGAACCATGGCCGGCTTGGCCGGCTGGTGCTCTCCTACGTCCTCACCATCATGTTCGGGTTCACCTACATCACGGTGCTGCCGGGGCTCGTCGAAAACGAACTCGGCCGCGATGCCGACAGCATCACGCTGCTGCTGGGCGCGAATGCCGTGGGCGGGTTGGCTGCCAGCATCGGCGTGGCCTCGCTCGCCGATTCCCCTCATGCGCGCACGGTGTACACGACGATGTGCCTCGTGTTCGGCGTTTCACTGCTGGGCATGGGGTTCGCGCCGACGTACGCCGCCCTGCTCGGGGCGATGGCCGTCGGCGGACTCGGCGGGGGAGGCTTCCAGACGCTCAACGGCGCGATCGTCAGCCACATCACGGAGCCGGAGTACTTCGGGCGCGTGGTCTCGCTGACGTTCCTGGCGTTCGCGAGCTCGAGCATCTTCGCGCTCCCGGTCGGGTTCCTGGCCGACGCGATCGGGGAGCGGCCGACGATCTGGGCGACGGGCGGAGTGGTGTGCGGGCTGACGCTGGCGTACTGGCTGCTGGAACGCGCCGCGGGGCCGGGTGAAACCGGCCCCGCGCTGGCGAGAGAAGCCGCTGCGGGCGGCGAGTGACCTATTTGGCCGCCACGACGTTGGGCGACAGGTAGTAGAACTCCAGGGCAATGCCGTCGGGGTCTTCGAAGTTGAGGCCCGCGCCGAAGGGCGGCTGATCCGTGACGCCACTATTCGCGATGCCGCGCGTGTCGAGGTGGGCCGCCCAGTCCTGGAGGTCTGCGCGCTCCGCCACCGCGAACGACAGGTGGTCGAGGCCGGTGACGCGAGGGTCGAAGCCGGCCGTGCTGCCGGCGTCGTGCTCCACGAGGCCCAGGATGACGCGCGATGCGGGCTCCGCCAGGTACGCAACTTCGAAGTGGTTTTCCTCGCTGCGAAGGCGGGCGAGCTGGGCGAGGCCGAGGACCTGCTGGTAGAACGCGATGCTGCGGTCCAGGTCGGTGACGGTGAGGTCGACGTGGGAAGTGCCGGTGAGCTTTGGCATTCGGGGTCTCCTTTCGGTGCTCTGACAAAGATACGTAACATACATATGCATCGGGAGGGCCAATTCGGGGCCGGTCTCCGGGGCCAATCCGTAACGAGACTACGTGTTTCGGAGCGCGTCCAGCAGCCCGGCCAGGGCCTCGCCCATCTCCTTGCCCGCCGCGGCCGGGTCTGCTGCGGTCGCCACGAACAGTGCCGCTTCGTTGAGCGCGCCGAACAGTGCAGCCGTGAGCGCGTCGAGAGGCAGGCTGCGCACGATGCCCGCCTGCATCAGCCCCTGCAGGGCACCCCGGGTGAGCCCAAGGCCGTACCGCGCCATGATTGCGTGCCACTCGTCCCAGCCGAGGACCGCCCGCCCGTCGATGAGCACGATGCGCTGGACTTCGGGCTCGGCAGCTGCCGCGAGGAACACCGTGCAGGCTGCCTGGAAGCCGGCCCATGGGTCGGGGTTCGCGGTTGCCACCGCCGCCACCCTGGCCGTGAGGTCCGCTTCGACCGCTTCGAAGACCGCAAGGAAGAGCGCGCGCTTGCTGCCGAACTGGTGGTAGACCGCCCCGGTAGTGACCCCTGCTGCGGCAGCGACTTCTTCGGCGGAGACGCCGGCGTAGCCGTGTTGGGCGAACAACCCTCGGCCCGCGCTTACGAGCGCGGCTTTCGTGCGCTCGGACTGCAGCGCCTTGAGCGTCTGGCGGGTCACGAAGGGAAGCGTAACGGGATTCCGCGTTTTACGGTACGTCGGATCCGATGACGGTTTCGGTGCGTGCCGGCCCGCGGCTGGTCGTGCGCTTCATCTGCTCGAAGAGTTGGGCCGCGAACGCGCCGAGCGGCTGCTCCCCGGGCCGGGCGGCCTCGGCGAACACGCGCTCCGCTTCTTCGGCGGTCAGCTCGTTGAGGAGCGTCAGTTGCTGCGCTGTCGCGCCAACGGCGATCACGCGCTCACCGAGGGCGACGAGGTGGATCGTCCGCCCCTGGCCCACGGGGAGCGTGTCCACGACCCGCAGGAACCCCGTGGTGCTCTTCGGGCCCGCCTGTTTCTTGCCCCACCAGCGCAGCCCGGCGATGGAAGCCGCGATAATGACGATCACGAGCGCGAGGCGCCAGGCGAGCGAGACGATTTCCCCGCCACCCAGGCTGAAGCCCTCAGAGCCGGAGTCTGGCCCCTGGCTCCCCGCCGTGCCTGCCTCCTGGGTGAGGAGCAGGTCTCCGCTGTCCGTCGTGCGGATAACCGGTGATTCCGCCGCCGGCCGTCCGGAGGGCGCGAGGGTCGAGACGAAGATGAGCGAGACGAGCATCGCGCCGCCGAGGGCGGCCGCCCAGAGGAGCCGCTGGCGCGTCCGCGGGTCGTTCATCCGGCGCGCTCTTCCAGGTCGGACCCGCGACGGACCACTTCCACGACCCGGACCCCGAAATTCTCATCGACGACCACGACCTCTCCCCGGGCGATGAGGCGGTCGTTCACGAGAATATCGACCGGTTCCCCGGCGAGCCGGTCGAGTTCGATGACGGAGCCGGGGCCGAGGCCAAGGACTTCCGCCACGGTGAGCTCGGTGCGGCCGAGCTCGACGGAAACATTCATCTGGAGCCCGGCGAGGAGGTCGATCCCGGAGCGGATGCCGGTGCTTTCGTGTTCGGGAAGGGGCGCGAAGCGCGCGCGGCTGGCGGCGGGGCCGATGGGCGTCGGCTGCCTGGGCGGGGGAGGCGGGCCCTGTGGCCCCTCGGCGCGGGAGTTCCCGATGGTCGCAAGGGCGGGTTCGGGGACCTCTTCCTCGAGGAGGCTCGCGGCTTCCAGGTCCTCCTGGGTCAGTTCGAACGTCAGCCCTTCCGTGGGCGCGGCGGCGCGGACTTCCGCGCCGGCGACGCCGGCCATGGCGCCGGCCAGGATGTCCAGGAACGTCCCCGGAAGGACGAGCGCGAACGGCAGCGCTTGCGCCCCGTTGAGCGTGGCCGTCAGGTACATGCAGGGGTCGTCCATCCCGGCGAGGACCGCGGGCATGGAGTTCGCGGCTACTTCGTCGAGGGCGACGACGAGGCCGTTGGCCGACCGGGCGAACAGGCTGGAGTTCAGGGCCTGCACCACCTGTCCGAGCACGGTGGATGCGATGACGATCGTCTGCTGTTCCTCGTCCTCGGGGTTGTCGGCCTGGGAGTCCAGGAACATCGCCGCGACCGATGTCGGCAGCACCAGGTAGGCGGTGCCGCTCTGGTCCTGGTCGGTGGACAGCTCCAGCGGGACGGAGAGGTGAGGGTCGGCGAACTCGCCCGTGATTTCGTCGGGCATGACGAGGCGGGCTTCGAGCTGCGCGATGGAAGGCGCCGTCCCCTGGATCGACTTGAGCGACGCGGCAGCGGTGTCCCACGCCTCGCCACCGGTGGCGCGCAGCGTTTCGGCCTGTGCGGGCGAGAGGAGCTGGGCGAGGACTTCGACGGGTTCACTCATGGCGGCGGCCTCTCACTGCGTGATGAAGACTTCGAAGTAGATCGATTCCACTTTCTCTTCGCGAAGATGGTGGTTGATCGCTTCGATGAGCTCGTGCTTGAGGGCTTCCTTGCCCTCGGTGGTCGATACCTCGTCCGCGGTGTGCGAGCCGAATACCGTCGCGACGGCGTCGAGAATCTTGGGCATCTCGTGTTCGAGGTGGTGGGTGAACTCGATGTTCTTCGCGGTGAGCGCGTCGCCGGAGACGCCGATCCACGGCTTTTCCGGCCGTTCGAACTCGAGCGCGATGATCGTCTTCACATAATTCGGTGAGGATGCGGGCGCCTTCAGGTTCAGCACGAGGCCCTCAGGGGCGTTGCCCGTCTTGTGGCCGACGGTTACTTCCCGGCCAAGGATGACTGTCGGGCGGGGCGACTCGGCGATCTGCTCCTCGGTGTAGACGGGCGGGGGCTTCGCGTCCATGTAATTCGGCTTGATGTAGAACCAGAAGGCGGCGATGAGCAGGACGCCGCCGCCGGCCAGGACTTTCTTGTCTTTCAACACGGTCAGTCTCCTCCGCCGCCTAGCGACTTGTTCAGTTCTTCGATGGTTGGGTAGAGGATCACGATGTCGGCGCGCCGGTTGAGGGCTCGGCCTTCCGGCGTGGTGTTGTCGCCGATGGGTTGTGTATCGGCGTAGCCGGCCAGGAACAGGTCGTTCGTGAGCCCGCCCTGCTCGCGCAGGAAGCGCAAGACGCGAGACGCGCGGGCCGCGGAAAGTTCCCAGTTGGTTGCAAAGTCCGCGCTGTTCGTTGGCACATTGTCCGTGTGGCCTTCGATGCGCATGTCGTTCGGCAGCCCGGCGAGCGCGCCGGCGACGAGGCGGAGCACGTCCTGGCTGCCCGGCCGCAGGTCGGCGCTGCCCGAATCGAAGAGCAGGTTGTCGGCCAGGCTGATGGTGATGCTGTTGGCGTCGCTGCGGACCTGGATCTTGCCTTCGAGGTTGTTCGCCTTCGCGAAGCCGTCGAGCGTCTGGTTCAGGGCCGCGAAGTTGTTGGACTTGATCTCGGAAATGCTCGGCGTGATCCCGCCGCCCGAGTTGAACACAGGAGATGAGCCGTTCGAACCCTGGAGGACGCCGATGCTGAACGCCTGGTCGATGGAGTGGTGGACCGCCTGGAGCTTCTGGGGGTTCGCATCGCTGGTGGCGTAGAGGACGACGAAGAGGGCGAACAGCAGCGTGACCATGTCGGCATAGGAGACGATCCAGCGTTCGTGGTTCTCGGCGTGCGGGGCGTCCGGGGCCTTGCGCTTGCTCATGCGGCTTCCCGTGCGGCGGTTTCGTCTTTGCGCTGGCGCTCGCGGGGCTGGAGGAAGCCCTCGAGCTTTTCGCGCACGATCCGGGGGTTATCACCCGACTGGATGGACATCAGACCCTCGATGACGACGTTGAGGGCGTGGAGCTCGTGCTTGGAGTTGTTCTGCAGCTTCTTCGCAAGCGGGAGCCAGAGCACGTTTGCGGTGAAGACGCCGTAGAAGGTGGCGACGAAGGCGGTGGCGATGCCCGGCCCGATGTGCTCGGGCTCATCGAGGTGGGCCATCACGGTCATCAGGCCCATCACGGCGCCGAGCACGCCGATGGTGGGGGCGATGCCGCCCATGAACTCGAGGGCGGCGAAGTTGCCCTCGTGGCGGTGCTTCATGGCGTCGGCCTCGATCTCCATGATTTCGCGCAGGAGCTCCGGGTCGGTGCCGTCGATCATCAGTTGGACGCCCTTCCGCGTGAACGGGTCGTGGATCTTGTCGATATCGGCTTCGAGGGCGAGCAAACCTTCGCGCCGGGCCTTGTCGGCCATGGTGACGAAAAGGTCGACGGTTTCGGCGGAGTTGTGCCCCTTGCCGCCCATGAGCGCCTTCATCAGGAACTTGGGCAGGCCGACCATGACGCTCATGGGCTGGGAGATCATGACTGCCCCGAGCGTGCCCAGGACGACGATCATGAAGCCCGGCAGGTTGATCAGCGCCATCGGGTTGCCGCCCTCGACGACGTTCCCTCCAACGATGCCGACAACCGCGAGAATCAGGCCGATAAGGGTGGCCAGGTCCATCAGGCGCTCCTCCGTATGGCTCCAATGCTCATGCGGCGGAACTCGGCGATGCGCTCCACGATGACATCCGGCTTTTCGGCGCAGACGTAGCGGTGGCCGTTGGTGAGCGTCACGTGCGTGTCGTGAGTCGCTTCCATCAGCTCGATGAGGTCCGGGTTCAGGTAGAACACGGTGCCGTCGATGCGCGTGAGCTGGATCATCCGGGCGGCCTCGTCCCAGTAGTTCGCTTCATTCTCGGGAGGCCGCTCTACGCGGGTTATCGGGGAAGGCCCCCTGGGGAGGGGCGAGCACCCTCACGGCGCGAGGGGGATACCCCGATGCTCGGTGAACCCGGGCGCCGAGGTCGCGCTACCCGAGTCCCGTGTACTCCTGCAGGAGTTCCGGGTAGTCGTTCTTCACACTGTTCAGCAGGGGCGAGACAGGGCGGATGGTCAACAAGCTGTCGGGTGGCGGATGGAGCAGGGCTTTCAGCTTCTTCGCGTCGGCCTCCTTCGGGTTCAGCCAGGCGTCGGCCTCGTCTTCGGAAAGGATGACGGGCATGCGGTCGTGGTAGGGCTCCATCAGCTGGTTCGCGCGGGTGGTCACGATGGCGAAGGTGCGCTCGCGCTTGCCGGGCTCCGGGTGCCAGGATTCGTAGAGCCCGGCGAACCAGATGAGGCCGTGGTCGGGGCGGTGGAACCAGAGGGGCCGCCGGCCGGTTTTCGGCCCCGTCCATTCGAAGAAGCCGTCCGCGGGCACGAGACAGCGGCCTTTCTTGAACGCTTCGCGGAAGGCCGGCCGGGTGTCGATGCCCTCGGCACGGGCATTGATCTGGATCGCTGGTCTCTTTCCCACGGGTTGCCAGAAGTTGATCAGCCCCCACTTCGCCGGGACGGCCTCGCGGTCTTCGAGCTTCTGGCGCACGATGAAGTGCGGATCGGTGGGGGCGATGTTGTAGCGCGGCTCGTAGCCCGGGTTGAGCGAACCGCGTGGGATGCCCATCTCGTCTTCGAGCTCGGCCCGTTCCTGGCGCGTGAGCGTGAAGCGGCCGCACATGGAATCAGTGTAGAGGACTGAGGAGTGAGGACTGAGCACTGAGGCGGCAGGGGGTGACTCCGTCTCGATGGTCCGCGCCACGAGTAACCGATAGCAGACCGTTGCGCCTTTGCGCCTTCGCGTTTGAAACAGCTCTGCGAACCCGCCACCCGTCAAGCCGGCAAACCTCCGCGTCTCCGCGTCTCCGCGTTTCGCCCAATGCGCTCGGCCACACGAAGAAGCCCCTCTGTGAGGGGCTTCATGGTGCCGTCCGGGGAAAGAGCTAACTCTTCACCAGCGTCCGCAGGCAGCGGGTGCAGATATTGAGGCGGATGGATTCGCCGCCGAAGTAGATGCGCTGCTTGCTCACGTTCGGCTTGAACGTGCGAGACTTCTTGGTGGCCTTGCGTTCCCAGCGGCCGCCGTGAGTGTGGCGGATGTGCCGCCCGAACATGGTTGTCTTTGCGCAAACGTCGCAGGCGCCACTAGCCATGCGTTATCCAGCCTTATCGTGCGAGAGTCGAACGCTTATGCTACCACCCACTGCCCATAACGGCCAAACCTTCGACCCCGAGGTACGCCTGTGACGACCCCGATTGCCCTCATGGAAGTGCTCGATGGCCCCGCTTTGCGGCGTGTGTTCGCCTCCGCTTCCCAGCACCTGCGAGATTCGGCGAAGGCCATCGATGCGATCAACGTCTACCCCGTGCCGGATGGAGACACCGGCACCAACATGTCGGCGACGATGCGCGAAGCGATCGAACGAGTCGTTGCTGTGGAAGGGGAGCCATCGGTGCCGGACGTGCTCTCCACGATCGCCCGGGGCGCGCTCTACGGTGCGCGGGGCAACTCCGGGGTGATCCTTTCCCAGGCGTTGCGCGGCTTCGCCGCCGGGGTGGGTGAGCGGCCCAGCCTGGACGGCCACTCGCTCGCGGAGGGCCTCGTGCGGGCGGCCGAGCAGGCCTACCGGGCCGTGAGCAACCCGCAGGAGGGCACCATGCTCACGGTCCTGCGCGAGGCCGGCGACGCCGCGCGTACGGCCGCCGCATCGCTGCCCGCGGGAGGGCGCGATACCGGCTGCGCCCGTGTGCTCGCGGCGGCCGTGCTCGAAGCAGAGCGCGCCGAGGCCTACACGATCGAGCAACTGCCCGCATTGAAAGAGGCAGGCGTGCCCGACGCCGGCGGCGAAGGCATCTGCGTCCTCCTCCGCGGGCTGCTCGCCGCGATCACGGGCGGGGCGATCGAGGTGAAGCTCGCGCCGGCCGAACGCCCTCTCGTCCACCCGGATGAGCATGGGGAGGACCAGTACGGCTTCTGCACCGAGTTCCTCATCGAATCCGAGGCCAAGAGCCTCGATGTCGAGGACGTGCGCCGCCTCGCCCTCGCGAACGGGAACCGTTCCGTGGTTGTCGTCGGCGAGGCTGACCTTGTGCGGGTGCATGCGCACAGCCTGGAGCCCCAGGCGCTGCTCGATGCAGCCGGGAAACTGGGCAAGCTCGCGCGCGTCAAGGTCGAGGACATGACCGCCCAGAACGTACGCTGGCGGGACACCGGCTCGGGCGCGGGCGCGAAGGTCGCGGTGCTGGCCATGAGCCGGGGCGAGGGCCTCGACGAGATCTTCGCCGGCCTGGGCGCCGTGACCAGCGACCTCGGGATAGTCGAAAAGCCCCCCGCGGGGCAGATCGCCTCGGCGGCGGACGCACTCAAAGTCGCCGACGTGATCGTGCTGCCGAACCACAAGAACGTGCTCCTCGCCGCCGAACAGGCGAAAGAGCTGGCGCACTGCACCCTCCACGTGGTCCCGACTATCTCCCTGCCGCAGGGTGTGGCCGCGGCCATGGTGTTCGATGCCAGCGAACCAGCGAGCGCGAACAAGGAAGCGATGGCTGCTGCCGTTGCGGAGGTCACGACCATCGAGGTCACGATCGCGGGTGCGAGCCGCACCGCGGATGGTGTGACAGTCAGGGAAGGCGAGGCAATCGTCCTGGTGGACGGCACGCTGATCGCGAACGCGGCCACGACTCGTGAAGCGCTTCTCGCCGGGCTTGCTCACGCGAACGTTGCCGCAGGAAGCCTTGTGACGCTATACGCAGGCGAAGATGTCTCCGAGGACGAGTACACGGCGCTCGCTGAGGAGATTCGCAATCTCCACCCCGGGATCGAGGTGGAAGCGGTGCCCGGCGGGCAGCCCCTTTACCCGTACGTTGCCTCGGTGGAGTGAGACTGCCGCGGGAGACCCCCAGGGAAGGACCACACGTTGAAACTGCACCATCGAATAATGGCCGGCGGGCTCGCCGCGGTCGCCCTCGCGTCCCTGGTCCTCGCCGGGTGTGGCGACGACGATGATGGAGACGCTTCGCCCACACGGCCGGCAGGCAACGCCACCCAGCCGGGCGGTGTGCCGTCCAACCTCACGAAGATCGCGGTGAGCGACAACAAGTTCACGCCGGGCAGCCTCCAGGTGCCTGTCGGCGCGAACGTCATCTGGGAGTGGAGTGGGACCGCCCCCCACTCGGTCGTCGGTGAGTTCGACGGCGAACGGATCGAGTCCCCGCGGTTGACCGGGACGGGCACCTTCCAGCACGCGTTCCAGAAAGCCGGAACCTTCGAGTACCAGTGCGGCGTCCACGGCGCGGCCATGACCGGCACCATCAGGGTCCAGTAGGCGCGGGCCCGATCCAGCCCATTGCCTTTTCCCGCGGCCAAGCCTAGGATTCCGGGCTTCGGAGGGATGTGCAATGGCTATTGCCCTGATTACGGGATGCAGCACCGGCATCGGCTACGAGACTGCGCTTCGATTCGGGCGGTCCGGCGATCGCGTCTACGCGACCATGCGCGACCTGGCCAAGGCGGGCGCCCTGCGCGACGCGGCCGTCGCGGAGGGCCTTGACGTCCGGACTGTGCAGCTGGACGTGGACTCACAGGCGTCGATCGACCAGGCGGTCGCACATGTGTTGCGCGAGGAGGGCCAGGTCGACGTGCTCGTGAACAACGCCGGGGTCACCGGCGTCGGCCCGATCGAGACGACGACCGACGGCGAATGGCACGCGGTGTTCGAGACGAACTTCTTCGGCCCGCTGCGGGTGATCCGGGCGGTGCTGCCGGGCATGCGGGAGCGCCAAAGCGGGACGATCGTGAATGTCAGCTCGGCCGCCGGGCGGCTGGTCGCCCCGGTCTACGGCCAGTACCACTCCTCGAAGTGGGCGCTGGAGTGCGCGACAGAGACGCTCGCCCTGGAAGTAAAGCAGTTCGGGATCCGCGTTGCCTTGATTGAGCCGGGGTTCTTCGTCACGCCGATCCTGGATAAGGCCCTGCGGGCGTGGAGCGAGCGCGACGCCTCGCCGTACGAGGACATCGAGCGGCGGATGAAGGATCTGTACGCGGCCGCCGGGGAATCGGGCGGCGACCCGGCCGTCGTCGCCGCGGTCATCGAAGAGGCCGTGAGGACGCCGGACCCGAAGTTGCGGTGGGTCGTGGGGGCGGACGCCGAGGGGTTCATCGCCGGCCGGTCCCGCCTCACGGATGAGGAGTACCAGACGCTCGGCGAGAAGATGACCGACGAGGAGTGGTGGGCGAAGTTCTTCGAATTCTTCCCGCAGCCGGTCGAAGCGTAAGAGGGCGCGGCCCTCACTTCCCGGGCCCTTTCCCGCGGTGGTCCCTCACCCCCCGGCCCCCTCTCCCGCGCTGCGGGCGAGGGGGAGTGTCGTGGTGGTAGTGGGGCGTTGGTTGGGCACCTCGACCCTCACGCCCGGCCCCCTCTCCCTCGTTGCGGGCGAGGGGGAGTGTCGTGGTGGTAGTGGGGCGTTGGTTGGGGCACCTCGACCCTCACCCCCCGGCCCCCTCTCCCGCGGTGCGGGCGAGGGGGAGTGTCGTGGTGGTAGTGGGGCGTTGGTTGGGCACCTCGACCCTCACGCCCGGCCCCCTCTCCCTCGTTGCGGGCGAGGGGGAGCGTTGTGGTGGGTAGTGGGGCGTTGGTTGGGGGCCTCGACCCTCACGCCCGGCCCCCTCTCCCTCGTTGCGGGCGAGGGGGAGCGTTGTGGTGGGTAGTGGGGCGTTGGTTGGGGCACCTCGACCCTCACCCCCCGGCCCCCTCGCCCGCGGTGCGGGAGAGGGGGAGTGTTGTGGTGGGTAGTGGGGCGTTGGTTGGGGGCCTTGACCCTCACTCCCCGGCCCCCTCTCCCGCGCTGCGGGCGAGGGGCAGTGATAGGGTTGGCGGGGCCGAGGGCAGGGGGCCGGTTAGCTGTAGCGTTCCTCGCGCCACGGGTCGCCGTAAATGTGATAGCCGTAGGTTTCCCAGAAGCCCGGCTTGTCGCGCTCGAGGAACTGGATGCCCCCGACCCACTTGGCGCTCTTCCAGAAGTAGAGGTGCGGGACGACGAGCCGCATCGGCCAGCCGTGTTCCTTCGTCAGGGGCTCACCGTTGTGGTGGGTGGCGAACATCACCTGCTCGCGCTTGAGGTCTTCGAGGGGGACGTTCGTCGTGTAGCCGCCGTAGCTGTGGATCATCGCGTACTTCGCTTCCGGCTTGAGCTTGATTTGTTCAAGCAGGGCCGAGAACGGCACGCCGGTCCAGGTGTTGTCGTACTTGCTCCACGTGGTCACGCAGTGGATGTCGTTCGTTTCCTCGGTGGTGCCAAGGGCGAGGAACTGGTCCCACGTGAACGACTTCTCCTCTTCGACGAGGCCCCAGACGTGGAAGCGCCACGAATCCAGGTCGATGCGGGGGATCGAGCCGTAGTGGAGGACGGGCCAGCCCGTCGTGAGGTGCTGGCCGGGGGGGAGTCGCAGCTTGCCGTCGGGGCGCATTTCCCTGGTGGCTTGCTGAGTCATAGTGCGGATTCTCCTGAAGACGTCCATTGATGACGTGTAGTGTCAGCGTAGCCGGATTCGTTTCAGGGCGACAAGGTTGGCCTTTTCCTCTCGTGAGCGCCGGGGCCGTACACTGGGGGTTCATGGAAGGCGCGCCCGCACGCGAAGTCCCTCGTTCCAGGCTCGCCATCCGCCCGCGCGACTCCTGGTTCTTGCTGGTGGCAGCCGTCATCATCGCGCTCGACCAGGCGGTGAAGTGGGTCATCCGCGAAACCGTCGAGCGGGGCGATTCGCACCCGGTCATCTGGCCGCTCGAAATCGTCCATTTCACGAACACCGGCGCTGCCTTCGGCATGCTGCAGGGCGCGGGCCCTCTGCTGGTACTGACCAGCGTCGTGGGCATGGTTGCCATCGTCGTGTTCCTCTTCAATCCCTCCTTCGCGCACCCGCTGATGCGTCTTGGCCTGGCCTTCATGCTCGGTGGCGCGGTCGGCAACCTCATCGACCGGGTGAAGGATGGCGAAGTAGTGGACTTCATCAAGGTGCCGAACTTTCCCGCCTTCAACGTCGCCGACTCGGCCATCACTCTCGGGGTACTGTTGTTGATATGGACGATGTTGCAGGAGCCGCGAGCCCACCAACCAGGCGACTGACCGCGCCCGTATCCGGCAGGCTCGACGCGGTGCTGGCTGCCGCCTTCGAGGACCTCTCGCGGGCCCGCGTGCAGCGCCTGATCGAGGCCGGTCATTCCAGGGTCAACGGGCAGGTGGCCCGCAAGGCCCTCCTGGTGGCGGAAGGCGACCAGCTCGAGCTCGACGTGCCCGAGACCCCGCATGCCGCCGCCCCTACCGGGCTGGACCTGCCGCTGCTGTACGAGGACGACTGGCTGGCCGTGATCGATAAGCCGGCCGGGCTTGCGGTGCACGGCGCCCCGGGCGATACGGGTCCCAGCGTTGCGGCCTGGTGGCTCGAACGGCTCGGGCCGGCCGCGGGAGAATTCGCCGTCGAACGGCCGGGTATCGTCCACCGGCTCGACAAAGACACGTCCGGCGTCCTGGTCCTCGCGAAGACGCCCGCGGCCCAGGCGGAGCTCAGTGCCGCCTTCGAGCGCCGGGATGCGAAAAAGACCTACCTTGCAGTCGTGGAAGGAGTGCCCGAGCGGCCGAAAGCCGTGATCGACGCGCCGATCGACCGCCACCCCGGCGACCGCACGCGGATGGCGATCGTCCAGCGAGGAAGAGCCTCGCGCACGGCGTACGAACTCCTGCACAGCGACGGGCGGCGCTCGCTGCTGGAAGTGCGCCCGGAAACCGGCCGCACGCACCAGATCCGGGTCCATCTCGCAGCGGTCGGCGTCCCTGTCGCGGACGACGCGGTCTATGGCAAACGCGCCGCCGGCGGCCGGCAACTGCTGCACGCCTACCGGCTAACGATCCCGCACCCCGCCGGCGGGATGCTGACGGTGACTGCGGCCATCCCGCCGGACTTCGACCATGCGGTTCGCGCCATTGGCGCCGAAACGCTAGCGTTGCAGTACGCCCGGCGCATCGAGCCAGCGCTCGAGGCAGCCGAATCCTCCACCGACGAAGCGTGACCCCGTGAGTCCATCCAGCCGCCCCGTCCGCACCCGTTATGCCCCCTCCCCGACCGGCGACCCGCACGTCGGCAACATCCGCTCGGCGCTCTTCTCCTGGGCCTACGCCCGCGCGAAAGGCGGGCAATTCATCCTCCGCATCGAAGACACGGACCGGAACCGGCTGGTCGAGACATCGGTTGCGGCGATCATGGAGAGCCTGCGCTGGCTTGGCATCGACTGGGACGAAGGCCCGGAGGCCGACGGCGTCCACGCGCCGTACTTCCAGTCGCAGCGGCTGCCGCTGTACCGCAAGGCAGCGGAGACCCTCATCGAACGCGGCCGCGCCTACCGCTGCTTCTGCACCGCCGAGCGCCTGGACCAGATGCGCGCCGCCCAGGCCGCGGCGAAGCAACCGCCCGGGTACGACGGGCTCTGCCGGCACATCTCGCGGGAGGAATCCGACACGCGTTCGCTCCACGAGCCGTTCGTCGTGCGGTTCGCGATGAACAAGGAGGGCCAGACGGTCCTCGAAGACGTGATCCGCGGCAAGGTCGTCTTCGAAAACAAACTCCAGGACGACTTCGTCATGCTGAAGTCGGACGGCTACCCGACGTACCACCTCGGCGTCGTCGTCGACGATACGGAGATGGAAATCACCCACGCGATCCGCGGCGACGAGTGGATTTCGAGCGCCCCCAAGCATATCCAGCTGTACGAGGCGCTTGGCTGGGAGCCCCCCGCCTGGGCACACCTGCCGCTCATCCTCGGGCCGGACCACAAGAAGCTGAGCAAGCGCTCCGGGGATACGGCCCTTTTGGATTATCGCGACGCCGGCTACCTGCCGGAGGCGATGATCAACTTCCTTGCCTTCCTCGGGTGGTCGCTCGATGACCACACCACGATTATCTCGGCGGACGAGCTGAAGCAGCACTTCGACCTTACCCGCGTGGTGGCGAACCCGGCCGTCTTCGACATCGAACGGCTCAACTACCTCAACGGCTACTACATCCGCGAAATGCCGGAGGGCCGCTGGATCGAGACGATCGCGGAGTGGTGCGCGAAGGGCCTGCCCGCTTCCGTGAAACGGCCGATCGACCGGGACATTGTGAAGGCCGTCGCCCCCCTTCTACGGGAGCGGACGGCGAAGCTCTCGGACATCCCGGGAATGGTGGAGTTCCTGTTCGGCTACGAGGCGCCGGAGTACCCCATCGACCTGCTGGTCGAACGCGCCGGAGACGAGGAAACCGGCGTCCGCATCCTCGATGCCGCGCTGACGAACCTCGACGCGGTACCTGAGGAGGAGTGGGATGTGCCCCACGTGGAGGCGGCGATCCGTGGTATGGAACAGCCGCTCGGCGCGAAGCTCCGGAAGTTCGTCCCGGTGCTCTACGTCGCGGAGATGGGGCGGCCGCAGGGCATCCCGTTGTTCGACTCGATGGTGCTCCTCGGCCGCGAACGGGCCCTTCAACGGCTCCGCACGGCGCGGCTGCGGCTCGGGTAATCTGGAGCGTCAGCCTCGCGCCGTGCTACGCTAAGGGTCCTGTCTTGCTGGGGACTCGTCTAATGGTAGGACAGCAGATTCTGGATCTGTATGTGGGGGTTCGACTCCCTCGTCCCCAGCCAATGAAGTTGAATCTACGAGGGCTTCTCCCGAAGCCCTCTTTCGTTGCCCGGCGGCGGGGAGAACGGGCGCGTCTTGTCGCTCACCGTCGATCCGACTTCTCAAGGCCTGTGCGCGAAGCTAGAATCCGCGACGTGCGGAGCATCCTGGAGGCTTGAACGCTTTGGATGGCCCCTGTGCGAGGATCGCACGCGCCGGGGAGGATCTCACGGGCCTCAGCGCGGAGATGGGCGCGTTCTTTGCGGCGCGTCCGTTCACGCCGGTAGAAGCAGAATTCGACAAGCGCCTCCGCGTGCAGGTGTACCGCGCAACGGGCGGCCCGGGGCCTCTGCCCGTCGGGTGGGGAGTCACCGTCGGTGACATCGCGCACAACCTTCGGGCTGCTCTCGACGGGCTGGCATGGCAACTCGCGCTCCTTAAGGGGCCTCGCCCCTCGCAACGCACCGCGTTTCCGGTACACCTTCGAGCGACCACGCGCCTGCGCGACAGCGGTGGAAACCCACTACCGCACTTCTGGAACCACCAGAGCGGAAAGGCGAACCGCGAGATTCAGAGCATCGACCGGAAGTACTGGCCCCGGATCGAGGCATTTCAACCTTACAAACGTGGCAACGGGCACCGCAGAAGTGCGCTCTACCACCTCAGCGAGCTGAACAACACAGACAAGCACCGACTCGTAACGGTCATCAACCCCACCGTCGGCTCCGTGAGTTGGAGCGGCTACGCTCGGCAGACCAACTTCAACGCCCGAGCCACACTTCGTCCGGGCACCAAGATCGGCCACATTGCGCCCGTCCCAGCGGACCAGGAGATGGTTCACCTGAATCTCAAAACTGGGAAGTTCGAACCCATAACGGGGTACGCGACCCACACGCTGGAGTTCTCCTCCGCGGTGCGGTTCGGCGACTCATGCCGCGCCGTCAAGGGCCTCGGGGTGATCCCCACCCTCCGGGGCATGATCGACGAGGTCAGCCGGGTAGTGGACTCCTTCGCGCGCGAGTTCTAGCGGCCTGACAGCCTCCGGGCGGCAAACTCACGGGCGGATGACGGCAACAGCTGGGGCAGGGTCGTCAGACCCTATCAGCCCTCTTCGGCCTTCTGCCGTCGTCGAAGCTCGCAACGACGGCGATGTCTCAAAGTCGTCTCACAGACTCAAGTAAGTCTCCCGCGTCTCCCGGAGACGCGTCGATTCTGGATCTGTATGTGGGGGTTCGACTCCCTCGTCCCCAGCCAATGAACTCGAATCTACGAGGGCTTCGCGAGAGGCCCCCTTTTCGTTCGGGGAGCAGCCGGAGAGCCACGATTCGTGGCACCGTGAGGGTTTGTGCCGGCAGGGCCCACACCGGGTGTCCGCGGCCATCTCGGGCCTGACGAACCCGAGACGGATCCGCTGACGCTTTGCTGCTGAGTGCGCCGGCTCGGGCCGGGAGGGCGGCGGCCGCATGGGAGGCACTGGGCCATGGCAGCGCACGCCGGGCCCGCAACGCGCGCGACGCCTCGGCTCGCCGTCCACAGGGAAGACGACCGTTTGACCCCGCGTCCGGAGGCGGAAAAGTCTTTGGTCGCGGGTGGGGGAATCCCCTAAGAACGAGCCGCCCGCGCTTCACGGAAGGGTTCGCCCTAGCGGCCCGTGAACCGCGGTTCGCGCCGTTCCACGAATGAATTGACGCCTTCGCGGTGGTCTTCCGTCCGCCAGAGCACATCGCCGAGGGCCTGCTGGTACTCGCCGAGCGAGCGCCAGTCCATCTGGAACCCCTTGTGGATCGCGCGCTTCACGGCCCGTTGCGCGAGGGGTGGGCCGGAAGCGAGTTTGCGCGCCAGCGCCATTGCCTCGTCCATGAGCGATTCCTGCGGCACCACCCTGGAGACGAGGCCGATGCGGAGCGCTTCCTCGGCGTCCACGAGGTCGCCGGTCATCGTGAGTTCTAGGGCCTTGGACAGTCCAACCAGCTGACGCAGGATGAACGTGCCGCCGATGGTGCCGAGCACCCCGCGCCGCACGAAGTACCAGCCGAATCTGGCGGTCTCTGAGGCGACGCGGATGTCGCAGTACAGCGCCAGGTCCATGCCGTAGCCCACGGCTGCACCGCCGACCGCCGCGACGGTCGGTTTTTCGAGCGCGAAGAGGTCGTCGAGCGACAGTTCGCCCTGCTTGATGCGCCGGATTTCGCGGGCGTCCTGGCGGTTGCCGCGGTCGTCGGCGAGGAAGATGGCCTGGAAGTCGTCGCCGGCGCAGAAACCCCGGCCGGCCCCGGCCACGAGCAGGCAGCGCACGTTGTCGTCGTCGCGGGCGAGGGCGATGGCCTCGCGCATTTCGACGGTGGTCTGCGGACGGAGGGCGTTCATCCGCTCGGGCCGGTTGATCGTGAGGGTCGCGACGCCGTCGGCATCGACGCCGTAAAGGATATCTTCGAAGGACACGGGTCAACTCCGCGGAGTGGTGGGCGACATGCTAACCGAGCGCTGTCGCCGTCGCCGCGGTCACTCGCTCAGTGTCACCCCGGGTGCGCGCAGGATGCGTTCCCGGATGTCTGTGACGGACATCAGCCTGCCATCGGCGACGAAGGTTGCGATTGGTTCTTCCCGCTTGCCCGAAGGAAGGACGCGATGGCGGAAGGCGAGGTCGCGGTGGGCGGAGACGCCACCGTCCCACCAGACGGCGACGACCGTCCCAAGACGGACTTCTCGGAGCATCTCGAAGACGCGAAGGACAACCCGGTCCAGGCGAATGCCGCCGTCCATCCCTGCCTCCACGCCTGCCACGCAGGCACTCTACCGCGCAGGTGAGTATGGGCACAGCGCGCACGTAATCTCTCGGCAAAATGGCATGCAGGCTACGGGTTACTCGCTGACGATCTCAATCGTGCAGGCTGCGAACGCCGGCTTCTCGGCATCGACCAGTTGTTCGACAAAGACGCGTGACAGTTCCTGGCCGCGGGGGACGCGGAAGCGGACGGTGAAGCGGTAGGCGAGATTGCGGTTGCTGGCGATATCGCCCAGCGCCGGCTCGATGATCTCAGGTTCGATGCCCGTGAACAGGTGGAGGAAGTGCCGCAGCCCGCGGCGCGTGCCGCGCCAGCGGTAGAGCTCGGGGGCCTGGCGGATAATCTCGCGGCGGTTCTCCGGGGGCACGCGCGCATCGAGGACGAGCCCGACCCAGGACCCCAACCAGGGCAGGAACTCGTCGGGCGTGTGGTTCACATCAACGTACGTCCACGTGGAGCCGGCGGTGCGCGCGATGGGCGAGAAGATGTGTTCGAAGATCAGCAGGAAGCGGCCGAGAAACTCGCTGCCCTGGTAGATGCCGGGCAGGTACTCGAGGTACGAGCTCGCCGTTTCCGGGACACCGAGCGGCGCGTCTGGCCAGCGAGGCCCGGGGATGCCGGAAATGTGGCCGTTGGGCGGCGCGGGCGGCCCCGCGTTGCCCGCTGCGCCCGCCTGGCGCGCCCCTGGCACCGTCGGCGTGGTCACCTGTTCGAGACCGTGACCACGTGTTCGTAGGAAAGGAGCAGGACGTCGTCGGCGACCGTGATCTTCTGGCCCGCGGCGCGCGACTGCCCGGTCTGGATGTCTACCTGGTAGAGGGTGACATCCTGCGCGTACTCAACCCCGGGGACGGACTGCACCACCGACTGCATCTCGGAGAGGTAGAGGTCGCGCCCGAACGGCCAGCCCAGCCCGTCGGGCCCGCCGAGCAGGGGGTCCAGGTATTCCCGGATCCGCTCGGCGACGGTTGCGCGCACTTCGTCGCTGTTGCGGTGCCGCTCCACGAGGATGCTCGCCTCGACGGACACACCGACGTAGGCGGGCCCATCGACGACGAGTTGCGTGCCGAGCAGGCGGCGCTCGTCGAGGTACTCGCGCACCGTCTCCAGCAGTTCCGGCGGCGGCTGGAGCGACTCGATCGTCCGTGCCTGGTCCGGTGGCACGAGGGGGACGATGAGCAGTTCGACTGTCCCCGGCGGGACAGAGCTGCCGGCGCCCTGCGAACGGACCTGGATGCAGCGTGCCCGCGCGACGTTCCGGGAAGCCTTTTTGGCCAGGAATTCGAAGTCTTCCGCGGTGATGGCGCGGTCTCTGGTCTTGATCTCCAGGGGGGCGCGAAGCTTGGCCGCGTCGAGGCTTTCCGGGTCGAGCCCGCCGACGGCCGGGCGGCGGTTCGTGACTTCCGCGATGTAGGGGATGCTCGAATTCAGGACGGTGAGGGCATTCGCTCCCACGTTGCCAACGATCCCCCCGCCGTAGCGGTAGCGCGTAAAGCGCAGCGCCGACCGCCGCGCGGGCGTGCGGCCGAAGGCGTGCTCCAGGCCGTCGGGCTGGCGGACCGCCGGGCCGAAACTGAGGGTCCCCGAGACGCTGTCGATGACGTAGTGCAGGTCGTCGGGGCCGGAGTTGCGGAAGTCGGGTACCTCGTACCAGCGCACCCACTCGCCGTCTGGTTCGAACACCTCGAGGTACTCGTCCTCCCGCCGTTCGAGCAGGGGGGAGTTGAGGAACTGGAAGCTTTCGCCGGGGATGCCGCTGGTGCGGGGGAGGAGCTCGTTGATCACGAGGGTGGAGTGCGTCGCGGGGACGGTCCCGCCGATGGTGGCGGGGACGATCGTGTTCACGCGGGGGGAGGCCGAGTACGTGGGCTGCCGGGGGCGCGGCTGGACGACGCGCAGGCGCAGCCAGTGCAGCTGGAGCCGCGAAAGGACGCGCGGCTCCATCCCCGAGGGGAGGTCCAGGATGACGACGCCGTCGGTGTTCAGGCCGCCGGTCTCGTCCCGTTCGACGTTGCAGCGCACCCAGCCCCGCGTTTCGCCGCACCATGCCTCCCACACCAGGGGCGGGTCGCGCGGGTCGACGCCGATGCCTTCGATGTCGGCATCGATGGTCAGGCTCAGGACGTGGTCGCTCAGGTTCTCCACGAAGCCGAAGTGAAGGGTGTCGCCCGGCAGGGGGACGCGCTGGAACGCGTCGAAGAACTCGCCATCGAGGGTGAGGGTGCTCGTGTAGTCCGCGAAGTTCACGTCGTCGGAGGAGAACAGGCACTGCCGCAGCGTTGGCGGGACGATCGTGAGCTCGTGGTCGGTGGTGAAGGAGATGGCGGCACTGTCCGCAGTACGGACGGTCGAGACCTCGGTGCCGCGGGGGATGGTCACCGGCCCCGGTTGCGGCGCCGAGAGCAGCAGGGTGACCGGCGTGCGCGCGGGCACAGCGTCCTGCAGGCGCATGCCGATGAGGTCCATGAACCGCAGGTAGCTCTTCTCCGGCACGCGGTTCATGCGGTAGAGCACCATGTCGGTCATGTAGGCGAACAGCTCGATGAGCGTGACGCCGGGGTCCGAGACGTTGTGGTCGGTCCATTCCGGGCAGTACCGCGGGATGAGCGACTTCGCCTCGTTGACGATGTCCTGGAACCGCCGGTCGTCCAGCTGAGGGTCGGGCAGAGGCATGCGCGGGCTCCTGAGTGCGCCATTCTAAACGCAAGTTCGCGCAGGGGGCGCGGGCTTTACGAGATCCGGTGTGCGCTACTCGTTTTCGATCAGGTAGAACGGGTACACGAGCGAGCGCACATCCTTGGTGCCCCGGATCGAATAGGTCAATTCAATGTTCAGGCGGCCCCGGTCCGCCTCGGCGGCGTCGGCCGTCACCTTCACCGATTCGACTTCGATGCGGGGCTCCCACATGCCCAGCGCCTCTTCGACGTAGCGGCGGGCCAGGCCGAGCGTCTCGGCGTTGTTGGGCGCGAATACCAGCTCGTGGATCCGGCAGCCGAACGTCGGGCGCATCACCCGTTCGCCGGGGCTGGTGCCGATGATGATGCCGATCGCTTCCTCGATTTCGGTCTGGTCGCTGGAGAGGCGGATGCCGCCCGTCGGGTCCACGCCGACTTCGAACCCCCAGCCCCGGCCGACGAGAATGTTGTGGCTCATCAGTTAATCATCACCGTCGCACCGGACACCTTCGTCTGCCCGGTCGCGCTAAGCTCGGCCATCCCGCCTTTGAGCGCAATCTTGGTCTTCCCTTCTGCCTCCACCGCGGCAGTGCCCTCGAACTTGACGTTGACCCCTTTGAGGCTGACATCCCCGCCTTTCGACTCGATGGAGATGTTCTTGGCGGCCAGGATCGAGATCGAGTTCTGTTTCGAGTCGATGACGACCTTGTTGTTCCCGGTCTTGTCGATGAGCTCGATCTTTTCTTCGCCGGACTTGTCGGTGAACCGCAGGATGTGGCCGCTGCGCGTCTTGAAGGTGCGGACATCGACGGTCGAGCCCGTGGGCGTGGTGTCCGGGGGGGCGTCCTGCCCGTTCCACATCCCGCCGAGCACGACCGGGAAGTTAATGTCGCCGTGGAGGAAGCCGACGAGCACTTCGTCGTTGACTTCGGGCAGCACCCAGAGGCCGCGCTGGTTGCCCGCGCCGACGGAGACGACGGGAGCCCAGAACGACTCGTCGGTGTCGGTGATCTGGGGGAATTTGACGCGCACCCGGCCCTGGCTATTGGGGTCTTTGTTGTTGGTGACGAGCGCCGGATAGAGGCCGAGCAACGGGCGGGCGGGGACCGGCGCCGCGGGGGTTGCGGGGCTCACCAGGCTGGCGAGGGTGCCCGAACTCATGCCACCTACCCAGAATTCGGTGTCGAAGGCCGAATCATTGTCGAGCACATGGCGGACGCGGGTGACGAAGTAGGTGCCAGAGAAGCGGCTTCCGACCTTCTTTACCTTCAGCTTTGTGCCGGCTTTCAGCCTCGGGTTGCCGTAGGCGACGCCTTCGGCGAGGAGGTCGCTGGCGGCGACGGTGTTCAGGGCGGCCGCAGCGAGCGCGTCGGCCTCTGCCTGGGTCGGTGTCGCCTTGCTGAAGTGGAGGGTCTTCGAGCCGTGGGCTGCGTTCATCAGCGCGTACCCGCGCTGGAGGGAGGTCTGGGTTTCGCTGAAGGTGGCGGAAGCGGACCTCCCCGTGACCTTGACCTTGTTCGTGCGGTCCCAGCCCTCGACCTTCACCTCGTTCACCTGGCCGACGAGCGTGAGGGCGGGCCGGAACTCGCGCAGTCCGACGCCGAACTCGAGTTCGACCTCTCCGCGGCCGAGCTCACTGGGCTTCTTGACCTTGAGCACGCCGCCTTCGCACACGATGACGAAACCGTTGCGCTGGGCGAGCATCTTGATGAATTCGTAGTCCGAGCAGTCGTCCCGGTACACGTGCGGATGCACGATGCTGGTGTCCGTCACCTGGGCCGAGAGGCCGGAGCCGGACTCGTTCACTACCGCACGGACGATGTCGGAGTCTTTCTGGTTCTGGAAGGACTTGCTCTGGGTGCCGCGATGGAGCAGGTAGAGCCGGTCGTAGGCGCGGATGACGAGGCGGCTGTAATGTTCCTCTGCGGTGAAAACAGGTTCGATGGCGGCGATCACGCCTGAGAAAATCTGTTCCATCTGGGCTTGGCCGAGTTCGGGGTTGCCCGCCGCGGAAATGACGAGATCAGCGCCGATCTTGAAGAGGCTCGCGTTGTCCACGTGTGTGAGCTCCGCGTCGTGGAACTCAACCCTTGCCGCCGCGGGCATGTGGAGGCTGCTATCGACTTCGACATAAAACAGGTTGTCCATGACGGCCACGGGCAGTGGGCTGCCGTCGATCTTGATCTGGAAGGTGGCGACGTTCGGCGCGGTAGCTGGCATGCGTCAGGCCTCGGGGAGGGGCGGCAGCGCGAGGACCATGCCCGGCTGGAGCCGCATCGGGTCATCGATCCCGTTGGCTTCGGCGATGTGGCGCCAGTGGCGCGCTTCGCCGTATTCCTGCGCCGCGATGTAGTCCAGCGTCTCCCTTTGCTGGACGATGTGGCGCTTATGCCCCGCGACGCCGCCGGAGGTGGGGTTCTGAGCCGGGAATCTCCCTTCGTCTTTCACCTGTTTCAGGGTGAGATCGACCGTCGCCCGCGTGGGCGTGCCGTCTTCGCGGAACATCGTGAAGTTGGTGCTGATCTGCGTCACCACCGCCTCGAACGACCAGGCGTTGCCCCACTCGAACGAGCAGTTCGGGGGCCGGCCCTTTCCGGTCGTGGAATTGATCTTGTCCCGGTTCACCATCGCCAGGTCCCAGAGGGCGTTGGTGTACCGCTCCCGCACGTCCTCTCCGCTGTCGCCTGTATCGAAGAAGAGCTTGAGCGTCAGGACGGCTGCCTCGCCCCCGGTGAACTCCAGCACGGGGGTGTTCGCCCCGCGGTCGGCCGCCTGCGCCCACGACACCGTTTTCGAGAACGAGTAGTCGGTGGGGTTAAACATGCAGGCGATGGCCTGGTTGGTGTCCAGGTTGCGAAGGAGGGCTTTCACGAGGGCCATGGGCTACTCCTTATACCAGATTCGGACACGGGTACTCACGAGGGCAGCCCGCGCTCGCGTTCGCGCTCGATGCGGATCTTCCGGCGGATGTGGGGCCAGATGACGTCCGCCATGCGCTCGTAGTCCATTCGCTCCTCTTGTTTTTCGCCCTGGACGCTCGTCACTTCGCCGGTGCTGTCCGCTCTTTGGATAACGGCCTGGCGCTGGACCGGCGGAGGGAGGTCCGGCACGGCCGCGGGCGCCACCGGCGCCGGCTCGGCGACGACGCGCTGGACCGGCGTGTCTGGCGGACGTACTTCCACGACCGCGGGTGGTGGGGGGACTGACGCGGTAAAGACAGGCCCGGGTGCCGGCGGCCGTGGCGCCGCGACTGGCGCCGCCGGAGTGTCCGCGGCAGAACGGGAAATGAGGGAAAACGCCGGGGCCTGCAGCGGCGCGAACGGGCTGACCGTTGCCGCATCAGCGGGCGGGAGTTCGACGCGGGCGCGGGCGCTGCTCGTTGTCTGCGGCGCCGCCGGGGTGGTGGCCGCCGGCGAGGGCTGGCCGGCCGGTGGGGCTACCGCCTCCCGGCGCGCGGGCTCCGGAGCCGGCGTGGAGGGTTGAGCCGCGCCACCAGATTCGCCGGCGGGCCGCGACTCGCCCGGCACTCCGGCGTCCGCGGCCGGTGGCCCGGCTGCGCTGGAATCGGACGCGGTGGCCGGACCTGCAGCGGGCGGCGGGCCGCTCTCTGCGCGTCGCTGCACGCCGGGCGCGGACGCCCCCGGCGCAGCAGGCATGTCCGCCGGCGGGGCTGATGCGACGGGTGACTCCGCGGCGACGCGCTGGACGGGCGGTCCGTCTGCGAGCGTCGCTGGAGCCCCCGGGGCGCCGGGAGCGGACGCCGTCTCCAGGCCGGGGACAGGCGACCCGCCGCCGGGCTCGGCAGACGGGGCGGGGGCAGGCGTCGATCCCGCCGCTGCCGGCGGCGCGGCACTGGTCTCTTCGTGTGTGGGCAGGACTTGAGCAGCCCGTGCGCCGGGTCCCGGAGAGGCCGCCGGGGACGCGGTCGCTTCAGCTGGCCGCCGTTGTGCCGTCGGGGACGCCGGCGCGGCGGCGTCCGGTTGCTCGGCGCCGGGAGCTGTGCCGGGAGACAGAGCTCCCGGCGCTTCCAGCGGGGACGTGGAAGCTCGCTGCGGCGCGACTTCCGCGGCTGCGGCCGGGAAGGGCTCGACCGGAGCCGGGGCCAGTCCCACTCCCTCCAGAGCCGCCGCCACCGGGGGCGACGCCACTGCGCGCTGGACTGCTCGCGCAGCCTCGTGGGCGTGCGCCGAAGTCAACGGGCCGGGCTCGCCTGTGGGCGCGATCGGGGCTGTTGTGGCCGCTCCAGCTCCATCTTCCGGCGTGGGGGCGTTCGGGGACGCCTCGACGATACGCGCGTCCCGCGAGGACGCGGGCTCGTCCCGGGCGGTCCGGGGCGCATCACCCGGCGGGGCATCGACGGCGGCCGGTAGCACTGTCCCCTCGGCTGGTGGCTGAGTGGCATCCGGCGGGATTGCGCCGGGGAGCGCTGCTTCCCCGGGCGCTTCCCCGCGCACCGGTGCGGCAGGCGTACCGGCTGGAGGAGGCGGGACCAGGGGCCCGCTGCTCTCGGTCGCTGGCGGCGGCTCTGCCACGACCCGGCGCTGGACGGGGAGATCGCCAGCAGCCGCCGGCTCGCTGTTTGCCGCGGCGGGCGTTTCCCCGGGAACGGGCACAGGCGCACCGGTCCCGGTGAGAGAGGTGCCCGCGAGCTGCGGCGCGGGGCCGGGGTCTCCTGTGGTCGCACTCGCGGGCGGTGGATCGGCGGCTTCCGGACCGGTGCTTGCGGTGGTGGTGTACGCGGGCGGTCCGGGCGCGCCCTCGAAACTCGCCGGGGGCGCCAGGGGCAGCCCGGGTGGGCCGTCTGATGCACCGGGGGGCGCTTCCGGGGGCGCTGCCGCGACCCGGCGCACTGCACTCGTCTCGCCCGCCGGGCCTGCGGGTTCGCTGGCAGGCGGCCCGGCGCCGTCGTGGACGGGCACATTCGCCTCGGGGTGGGCCGGCCGTTCCGGCTCGGGCGCATGCCCCTCCGGGCGTCGGCCAACCGTGCCTTCCGCAGGGGTTGCAGACGTTGGGGCGACCGCACGCACCGCCGCGGGGGCGTCGCTCATCGGCTGTTCCGGCGAAGGGTCGTTTTCGCCTGGTGCGGCAGCAGCAGCCCGTTGGTCGCCTCTCGCAAGGGGGGCTGAGGCGGCGACGGGGGACGTTGATTCTGTGCCGGGTTGGCCCGGCGCCGGCGCACGGGGGAGCCCCGGGTCCACGAAGGGCACAAAAGTGGGAGGCTCCGGTGCCACTGCCTCCGCCGCTGCCCGGGCAACGGTTTCCGGCCCCGGGCCCTCGACGGTGCTGGTGGCCGGGCCGTCTTCGGCGGCGGGTGCACCCCGCGCAACCGAAGTGGTCGGGCCGGATGGCCGATCTGCCGTGGCCGGTCCCACGGGAGGGTCGTCCGGCCGACGCAGGACCGCCGTTGCGTCTGCCTGTGGGCCGCGTGAGCCATCCTCCGAAGGCGGCTCTGGCGGGCGGTCCTGTTCGGTGCGCGGTGGCTCACCGGCCGGGGCCGGGGCGACCACGGACTGCGGCGGCTCGCGCCGGGGCGCCGGCCCTGTTGCGGGTGTCACGCGTCTCGCCTCGGGGCGCCCGGCTGGCGTGGAAGGGCGCACGGGGTTCGTGGGAGGGGCGACTACGCGCCGGATCGTCCTGGGTTCGTTCTCCGGCCGGGCGGGGGAGGACGCCGCCGGCGGCTCCGTGGAGACTGCCTCGGAGCCACCGGCCGGGGCCGGCGCGGTCGAGACATCACCTCCGGGGAGGTCGGCCCGGGGGGTGGGGGCTGGAACGGGGGCCGCTGGTGGGCGGCCGCGCCGGCGCTGCACGATCGGCGGAGCTACCCGAGGCTCGGACGCGAGAGGCGGAGCATCCGCCTCAGGGCGCGCGCCGCGATGGGCAGGTTCGCGTACGGCTTCCCCCGCGCCAGTACCCGCGGTGGTGGGCTCGACGTCGGCCGCCGGCACGGCGGGAGCGCCGATATCGGGGCCGGTCACTGGCATGGCCGGCGCGGAGCGCGGCGCGGGGACTCCCACGCTGATCCCGCCTTCCTGCACGCGCGACCGCCGCCGCAACGTCCCCGGCTCCAGCGTGGGCGGGGCGCCGCCGTAGGCCGCGTTGATCGCCTCCATCGAAGGAGTGCTTTCATCGACGAAGGTTTGCTTGCGCGACTCCTGCATGGCGACGCGCTGACTCATCCGTTCGAACCATTCGGGGCTGCCGAAGGCGAAGTTGCGGGGCGCTTCGGACTGTTCCGTCCGCGCCTCCGGCGCGGGCCCGCCTTCCGCGGCGGCTGCCGGCGGAGGCATGGCAGGGGGAGCGGCCGCCGCTCGTGCTACCTGGCGATGCGATAGGAGGCTCTGGAGGGCTCCATCGAAGTCAGCCCGGCGGGCGACAATGGCCGAGGCCGCGCCCGTTTCGGCGCCGCTCACCGTCACGCCGCCGGTCAGCGCCGCGAGGTCTCCCAGGACCCCGGACCCGTAGCCGCGCAGCCGCCGGCCCAACGACTCCGCGAAGTCGGCCGGGTCTGGCTGGGGAGTGGGTTCCTGGGGACTCGACATCGTGGGTTACCGCCGGACGAGGGTGAACTCCTGGTAGGCCAGCTCGAGCGATTCGATCATGACCGCGGACTGGTCGGACTGCATGGTTGGCGAGGTCCACTTGATCGGGTAGGCGGCGGTCAGGTTCCAGCGAAGCTGCTCCTCGCCCTTGCCGTTGTACTGGACCACGGAGATGTTCTTCTTTTCATCGCGCTTCGCGGCCGCCGTGGCCATGCGGTGGAGCCAATCCCAGAGTTCGATGGAATTGGTCATGCCGCGCTTCAGGGTGACGTTGTTGTAGCTCTGGCGGCCGGGGAGCTTGTGCACGAAGTCGTTGAGGCCGCCCTCCTTGTACTCCTCGACATCAAGTTTGACTTCGAAGCCGGAGCACTCGGTGAACAGCGCCTCCTGGATGCCGGCGATTTCGACGCTAAAGCGGAAGCCAACCTGTGGATCGGGCATCACTCGGCTCCGGCCGCGGAAGCGGCCCTACGGTGAATATCGGCTACCTGGCCAACCCACATCCGCCTGTCCCCATGTTCCATGTTGAGCAATTCCTCCGCCGGCCAGTGCAGATAGTACGCGAGGTAGGCTACCTCCTCCTGCACTCGTTCGAGGGGGTAGCCTACGATCCCCCCAGGCGTGAGATATCCACGTCGATCGGCGTCGAGCATTCGGGGCACGTCACCGGCACGAGCGTGGTGCCCTGTTCGTTGATCTGCCGGTAGAGCCGCTGCAGAAACGCAAGGTCGCCGCTGAACATGTTCTCGATCTCGTACGGCGAAACCTGCGGGAGCGTCCCGAGCCTGGTAATCACGCGTGAGAGGAGGATGATCACGAGGTAGGCCTGGTTCTCGCGGACGCGCGGGTCGCGAAGGGGGGCGATTTCGTCCATCGCCGTCGCCAGGCGCATCGTCCCTTCGCGGTGGAGGTTCCCATCGCGGTCGACATAGCCCTGCGGGAGCGTGAATTCGAACTCGGTTTGGAGTCCCATAGCCTTCCATCAAAACGGGGCAGGGATGGCCCTGCCCCGTCTCTATCCTGGTGAGCAGCTGCCGGGTGGGCCGCTACTTAACGCGCTTGATGCCTTCGTGGACGATGGTCAGTTCCTCGACGCCCACGGCGTTGCCGTCGGCCTGGAGGGAGGGGCCGCTGATCTTGGACGGCCAGCCCTTGGTGAACGTCCACTCTGCGACGGGAGTCATCGTCTGGTCGTACATGATGATCGTGCCGTCCAGGCGGGCGGAATCGACCTTTCCCTGCTCAACCTGCTTGCGCCAGTTGTACATGTCCAGGTTCTTGGTGATGCCGCGCTTGAGCGTGATGTCGCCCCACTTCAGGCGGCCGGGGATCTTGCGGATGATCGATTCCTTGGCGCCCTTGGCGATGATCTTGTGTTCGACCACTTCCGACTCGGACCCGAGGCCCGAGACTTCCGTGAAGTACCCGGTCACCGAGCCCACCGACACTTCGAAGTGGGCGCCGATCATCGGGTCGCCGGAGAGTGCGTCGTTGCTTGCACCAGCCATGTGTTGTTACTCCTCTCGCGATGTGCTCGTGACTAGACTTCCGGCGCGTACTGGCCGATGCGGAAGATGACGAACTCGGCGGGCTTGACCGGCGCGATGCCGATATCGACGTACAGCTGGCCAAGGTCGCGCGTGTCCTGCGGGTTGTTCTCTTCGTCGCACTTCACGAAGAACGCCTGTTCCGGTGTTTGTCCGAAGAGGGCGCCTTCGCGCCAGACGTTGCGCAGGAAGGCGTTGATGTCGCGCCGGAGCTTGCCCCAGAGGAGCGTGTCGTTCGGTTCGAACACGGCCCACTGCGTGCCGCGCTCGATGGACTTTTCGACGTAGTTGAACAGGCGGCGGACGTTGAGGTAGCGCCACGATGGATCGCTCGAAAGCGTCCGCGCACCCCAGACGCGGATGCCGCGGCCGGCGAACACGCGCAGGCAGTTGATCCCGTTCGGGTTCAGGACGCTCTGCTCGGAATTCGTGAGGTTGATCGGCAGCGAGATCACACCGCGGATGACTTCGTTCGCCGGCGCCTTGTGGACGCCGCGTTCGCTGTCGTTGCGGGCCCACACGCCCGCGATGTGGCCGGACGGCGGGATCGTGATGGTGCTGCTCGACGCGCCCGGCGTCGGGTCCGCGACACTGATCCAGGGGTAGTACATGGCGGCGTATTTCGAGTCGTAGCCGGCGGTATTCATCCGCCAGTCCTGGACTTCCTGGGCGTTCAGGTCCGGCGGCGTGTCGATGATTGCGACGCGGTCACCCATGCGTTCGCAGTGGGCGATCATGGCCAGCTGGATTGCCTTGAGGCCGTCCATATCGAGGATGCCCGCCTGGTAGGCGGCCATCGCGTCCGGGGCCATCACCATCGTCACTTCATCGACGGCCTCGAGGCCGCCCAGGCCGTCACGCTGCGTGACGTCGCCCGCGTAGTCGGCCGGGGTGACCGGGACGAGCGCTGTGGTTGTCTGGGAGGGCAGGGCCAGCGGGTAGGTCCCGGGCGCGGGGGCCCGTTCGGCAAGGCTGAGGCCCTGGACCTTCAACTCTTCGAGCTGGATGAGCGTCGATTGCTTGTTCACCACGTCGAGGGCGTTCTTGGCGCCGCGGCTGAGCGTCAGGCCTTCGAACTTCTCTTCGGTCGTGCCGGCCTTCACGGTAATCGTGAAGCTGTCGTCGTCGGCGGCGGTTACCTGGACGTTGATGCCGTCGGGCGCGCCGGGCTTCGGGAGGGCTTTGAGGGTGGCGGCGCCGCCTTTGGCCTTCAGTTCGGCGATCGGTGTTGGTTCGGCGCCGTCGCCATCGGCGCCGCCGATGCGGACGACGTAGGCGAGCGTCCCGCCGTTGTTGAAGTAGCCGTAGACGGCGTGGGCCAGGTAGGCGCCTGGAATGAAGCCCCCGAAGACGTTCACGAACTGGGTCCAGTTCGCGATCATCGTGGCTTTGCCGACGGGGCCTTTTTCGGCGATCCCGAGGAACGCGGCGACGGCGGTGCCAACCCCCTCAATCGGCTTGGTCCCCCTATCGACCTCTTCTACATATACGCCAGGCGTGAGGTAGGTTGGCATCAAGCTCCCCCAATAGTTAATGCGGCCGGCGACCGGAGCGGCGGTATCTTAGCACCAGTACTGATCGCGGGCGCAATCATTTACCAGCGTACTCAGGGTTTCTGACCGTGGCCGTTGCATAACGGTCTCGTTACAGTTCGATGTCATATGACGGGCCCGGCACAGTAATGGCGAGCTCGCCCGTACGGCCGTCTGCGGTTTCGAAGCGCAGCACGTGCTCGCCGCGGGGAACCGTCGCGAATGTGTACCGGCCGTCATCTCCCGTGACCGCCGAATGGGCCGTCCCCGCGACTGACACGCGCACGCCCTCGACGCCCGCCTCGGGGTCGCCTTTGAGGTGTGCCGTGCCGGCGATCTGGAGGAAGCTCTCCCGCCAGTCCTCCGACGTCGAGCCGACCGCGATCTCGCGCGTCCGCACGAGCGGCCCTTCGACCGGTCCGAAGGCTTCCAGCGGGGCGGTGAGGATCCATACGAGTGACGTGTGCAACTCGTTGTCGAGGACTCCCCACATGTCCACGGGCTTGGCAACATGGTCTGCCGGGGCGATCCGTGCGTAGAGGGGGTAGACCGAGTTCACCAGCGCCCCCTGGAACTGCTGACGCGGGATTTCGCCGACGCGGTGCATCGCCGCGAGGGTGCGCGCGAGGATGCGGTGTTCGTCCTCCGCTTCGCGCGTCCAGGCGGTGATCATGTAGCTCAGGTCGATGCGGCGGGGTGGGCGTTGCCGCCGGACCGTGCCGTTCGGTCCGTAACTCACCGTCGGTGTCTCATCGACGAAACCGGCGCGCTCGCGCACGTCGTAGAGAAAGCAGTTGAGGGTGGGTTTCGAAAGGCGCCCGCTCCACTCGCGGGTTGGGCGCTCGAACGAGATGTCGACTTCGCCGCCGACGATTGGCAGCTCCGCGGTGAGGTACACCTTCAGGGTTTCATCGACATCGTTGAACATGCGGGATCAGGCCTGGGCCTGTGCCTCTTCCGCGTGCCGCTGGGCTGTGCCCGAAAGGACGGCGTGGGCGAGCGAGTCGGCTTCGGCCTCGAGTGGGTCATTGGCCGCCCCGGCCGTCATCCCGCTGCCGGCGCTGGTCCGCCCCGAGCTTTGCTGGACGACGTGGGCGAGCTCATGCGCCATTAGTTCGCTATCCGCAGGGCTCTGGTCGTCCCGCAGGAAGATGTCCTGGCCGGTGGTGAACGCTTTGGCGGTCAGCTGGTGGTTCAGCGTGTTGGCTTCGGGGCCTTCGTGGACACGGACGCCCCCGAGATTGGAGCCCGTCGCCGCTTCCATCTGCCGGCGGATACCGTCCGGGACCGAAGAGCCGGCGCCGCGCATGGAGTCGATGCGCTGCTGAATCTCGCCCCCGACGGGCCCGCCTTCCAGGCCCACGCGCGGCTGGAGGTCATCCTCGCCCTTGCGCTGCAACGTGTGGTCGTGCTTCGCCTGGACCTCCTCCTCCTCTTCCTCGTGGGCTTCCTCGCGCTGCAGGGCGGGGTCGTGGCGCGCCTGGAGCTCATCTTCCTCGCCGACGCGCTGGAGGGCGGGGTCGTGCCGCATCTGGAGCTCGTCCTCCTCGCCCACGCGCTGGAGGGCGGGGTCATGGCGGGCCTGAAGCTCATCCTCCTCGGCCACGCGCTGGAGGGCCGGGTCATGGCGCATCTGGAGCTCATCCTCTTCGCCTACGCGCTGCACGAGCCTCGCGATCGCCTGGTTGCCCGCGCGGGCCTGGAGGCCCAGGAGCGGATGTGCCGGCTGTGCCGGTGTTGCGCGGCGTTGCGCCGGGCTCTCGTGCGAGGGCCTCGGGACGCGATCGAGCTGGGCGGGGATGTACTCGGCCATGGGACTCCTCCGCGGGCCATTCTAGACCCGGAACAGGCGTTCTGTGCGCAAGAAATTCCGCCTCGTCACTCCAAATGCGCCATATGCTCACCGAATTCCGCGGCGGTAACCATGCGCCCGAGCTTCTGGAACTCGCGCCGCGTCGCCCGGATCAGGTGGCTCATGCCCACGGGGGTCCCGTCCCGTGCGGCCAGGAACGCTGCCGCCAGCACGATGTTCCGGATGTTGCCGCCGCTGATCCGGAACTGCCGCGCGAGGAACTGGAAATCGACGTCCGGCCCCAGGGGCACTTCCGGGGGCATCGTCGTCTGCCAGATGCGCAGGCGGTACGGCTCCTCGGGCATGGGGAAGTCGATGACGAAGTGCATGCGCCGCAGGAAGGCCTCGTCCAGGTTCATCTTCAGGTTCGTGGAGAGGATGCAGAGGCCCGAGTACTCCTCGATCTGCTGAAGCAGGTAGGCCGTTTCAATGTTCGCGTAGCGGTCGTGGGCGTCGCGCACTTCGGAGCGCTTCCCGAAGAGCGCGTCGGCTTCATCGAAAAACAGGATCGCATTCGAGAGCGACGCATCGCGGAAGATCGCGCTGAGGTTCTTCTCCGTCTCGCCGATGTATTTGGAGACGACGCCACTGAGGTCGATGCGGTAGAGGTCCAGGCCGAGTTCGCCGGCGATGACCCCGGCGGCCATCGTCTTGCCAGTCCCGGACTGGCCGGCGAACAACGCGACGACGCCCATGCCGTTGGCGAGTTTCTTGCCGAACCCCCACGAGTCGTAGACCTGGTGGCGGTGCTCGACCATGGCACAGACCTCGCGCAGCTGGGCCAGCGGGTCGGGTTCGAGGATCAGGTCGTCCCACGTCTTGAACCGCGCCACCTTCTGGGCCAGCGAACTCAGGATCGGGGCCGAGCGGGCGCGGGCGCCGGCGTAGAGGTCGTCGATAGTGACAAGCGGCGAGGCTGCGTCGCGGGCGATGGCGGCGCCCAGGGCTGTCTCGGCGGCAGCGGCGATGGCGCCGGTATCAAGCCGGAACTTGCCCGCCAGCGCTTCCAGCGCCCCGGCGGCGCCGGCGGCCAGCGGCACGTCCGCGAGCACCCGTCGCCACTCGGCCAGCCGTTCGTCGGTATCGGGGCTGGGCACCTCGATGGTCGCGCCCATCCACGGGCCCTCGCCTTCCGAGGCCACCAGTGTCAGCGGGGCGATGCTAACCGGGAGCAAGTCCGCGACATGGTCTTTGGCCGGGGGTTCGAGCGTTTCGAGTCCGCGCACGAGCAGGACTGCGTCGGAAAGGGCGGCCTCGCGGGCCGCGCGCTCGAAGATCTCTCGGGGCGCCGGCTCCGCGGACGGCGCGAGAAACGAGACCTCGAGCACCTGTCCAAGCCCGGCGCGGCGTCCGAGCAATCCCGCCACGCGCCGCATGCGCGCCAGGTCGCTGCCACGCAACCCGAGCACAGGCGGATTCAGCTTCGCAGGGTCGACCCCGACGGTCGCGTCTTCTTCGGCGCCCACGGGCGCCAGGGTTGCCCGTGCGGCGATGGCCGGATCGATGGCGCGGCCGCCCAGGAGGTATCGCGAGAAGCGAGGGTCGAGGCACGCGGGCATCGCAAGCAGAGGCGTGGACGGCTGACCCGGGTCCTCCCGCAAGTCCACCAGGTGGAAGCGGCGGAGCGGGCCGTCGCGGTCGAATGCGTCCTGCCCGGCCACGGGGTCGTCCCAGAAGAGGCGGAGGAGGACTTCCACGCGCGGCCGCCTGCGCGAAACGTCGTCCTGGACGTAGGACACCAGGCGTTCGAGGTCGGGGCTCGTCTCGACGGTGAGGAGGAAGGCAGCAGCGGCCGTATCCTCGGGCGGCAGGCACATCAGCTGCGCCGCGCGGGCCAGGCGCTCACCGCAAGCTGCCACCAGGGCTGGGGCCCCGCCCGGCGCCGCGGCGCGCGCTTCGGAGGCAAGGATGCGGTCCGCTTCCTGATCGGAGACGTAGAGGCCGCGCAAGTCGTCTTCGCCGACGGGCACGCCGCGAGCACGAAGGCGCTGCACCTCGCCCTCGAGGAGCGTGGTTGCGGCGCGGAAGGCAGCGGGGAGGTCGAAGTCGGTCACGGCGGGAAGTTGTCGAATGTGCAGGTGAGCGATGAGCTGAGCCAATTCGCGTCGCCGCTATAGGTTGCGGCGAAGGGGATGCCCGAACCCGTCGGGATGGTCGCGACCGCTTGCGCCATCGGCTCGCCGGGCAGGATCGACCCCGTGCCGACGCTGTTTCCGTCGACGAAGAAGTCGACCGTGCCGGTCGGATACGGGTCGCCGGACGTCCAGCTGAACAGGTAGACGACCAGGGTGACGACGAAGTCCTGGAAGAGGGTGCCACACGCGTTTGAGCCCAACGTCATAGCCATTGGCCCGCCCGGCGGTCCAGTCGGGGCGAACGCGGGTGCGGACACCGTGCAGGTGGACCCGAGGCAAACCGTGGCTGTGACCATCACGTCGCCTTCGGCCACGCGGAACGTCTGGAAGTGCTTGGCGCCGGTGGTGAGGCTCGCCGGCGAGGCGTTGGTAGCGTTCCAGGTGATGCTGTTGAACGCCTCGCTGAACTGGGTCGTGCAGTTAATCTCCGCGCCCGGGCCGGTGCCGCTCCATGTGCATTCGACATGCACGGCCGGCGGCGGGCCCACTGCCGGCGTCGGCGGCACGGGGGTCGGCGTCCCCGGGACCGGGGTCGCCGATGGGGTCGGCGTGGCGGTCGTGAACTTCACCACGACGGACGCCGAGCCAGTCTTGCAGACGGTGATGTTGCAGGCGGTCATCTCGACGGTCGCCGAGGTGTCCTGCGTGAACGTCGTGTTGAACGCCGTCGAACCCGGTGGCACGGGCGCAGGCAGCCCGTTCAGGCTCCAGCGGGTGGTCGTATAGGTGCCGCTCACATTCCCGGTACAGGTCACGCCCGCGGATGGCGGGGGACCCGTATAGACCACGTTGCACTGCACCGTTACCGCCTGGGGCACAACCGGCGTCGGCGTCGGCTGGGGCGTGCGCGTGGCTGTCGGGCTCGGGCTCGGCGCGGCTGCGGCGGGCGTTGGCGAGGGGTTCGTGACACCGCCGTTGCCGCCGGTGTTGCCGCCGCCGGGAGGAAGTTGCGGCGTCCCGCCTGTCCCCGGCGTCGGTGTCCCCGAGCCGGGTGGGGTGCCCTGGATCACCTGGAGCTGCGGCGTTGCCTGGGCCGGGTCGTACGACATCCCGATGACGCTCGGCCCGGTCGAGTCCTGCGTTTGCAGCGAGGAGTTTCCATCCTGGTCGTAACTATGGATTGCGACGCTGGTCCCGCCGGTGCTCGGGTTCAGGACTTCGATGCGGTAATCCTCGCGCTTGCCGGGCAGGAAGATGGAGGTAGTGCCCGCTCCGGCCGGCGGCGGGCTCTCCACGCATGTCGGGTCGCGCCAGGCGTCGCGGCTCGAGAGGTACGCGCCTTCGATCCCCACTGGCGCCGGCGAAGTCGAAGGTTCGGTGTTCAGCGAGCCGACGATCTTGCCCTGCTTGTCGAGTACGCGGACGCGGAGGTCCTTCGGCACGGTGATGACGACCGCGCTCAGGTCGTTCGAGGGCTCGAAGTGGACGGAGCCCTTCACCTTGCCCTTGTACGCGTCGAGCGTCTTGCGGTCGGCGTAATAGGGGTCGTTGATCAGGATCTTTTCGCCGTCCAGGCCGACTGCCGCGATGTAGTGGCCCGGCACTTCGAGTACGAGCGGCCGGCCGGCCTGCAATTCGGCCCGGATCTCCTCTTCCGTGCCGGGACCGAAGCCCGCGAAGCGGATGGTGGGCGTGCCCGGGCGCTGCTTCGCGATCTGGGCGGAGAGCTCGTTCGCCGCTGTCCAGATCACGTCGCCATAGATGTAGCCTTTGCTGACCCAACCGCGGGAAGTCTTGCGCGCTTCTTCGTTGAACCAGGCGTTGACGGTCTGGGGTGTGAGTTCCTTCCCGTCGGGCATGGTGGCGATCTGGAACATGGCCATGATGGTGGCGACCGACGTCATCGCGCAGCCGCACTGCTCGATGGTCGTCCCGCACCAGTCGGGCCCGAATTCGGGGTCCTGGGCCTTCGCGTACTCGATATCGGCCCAGGCGGGGTTGTTCTGCGCGAAGTACGGGCTCCCGGTGGTACCGGCGGGCGGCGGGGTTGCCCGCGCGAGCGTCCGGGACCGCTCTTCCTCGGTCTTGTCGCACATGTGGACGCCGGCGTAGGCAGCCTCGCCCTCGTCCGTGCCGCGGGCGTTGCCGTCCTTTTCGGACCACGGCACCCACGAGGGCAGCTCCTCCGGGTTTTCGAACGACCACCAGGCGCCGACACCGAGGATCGTGAGCACGATGGCGAGCATCGTGGGCCCTTTCCATTTTTCGAGTGGCGGCGTGACCACGAGCTGGCCCTGCGTCTGGACGGCGGTTGCGTCCCCGGAGGCGGCGGTTGTGGGCGTCGCGATGACGCGCAGCGGGAGGAACTCGGGCTTGCCGAACCAGCGCCGCTTCCGCTTGCGGACCTTGAAGGGGATGCGGCGCTCCTGGCCCGGCTGCAGCTCGATCGTCGGGGCGTCGAACTCGAAGATGAAATCGCCCTCGTCGTCCACGCCGCTGAGCGCGTAGGTAGCGACATCGTTCCCGGTGTTCTTCGCGACGAGCAGGAAGTCGCGCTTGCTGCGGACGGGGACCAGGCTCAGGTCGCACGATTCGAAGGCCGAGATGGTGACCTTCCCGAAGGCCAGCGCCTCGCGGTCGTGCTCGCCGGAACCGACAACGATGCCGAAGTCGTACTCGCCGGCGAGCGAATCGGGCGAGACAGGCGGCTGGATGACGATCGTGACCGTCTCCCGGGCCCCCGGGACGAGGGCCATCGTCGTCTGGCTGAAGGTTACCCACGCGGCCGGGATGCCGGTGACGCCCAGCGTGACCAGGTCGACGACGCGCCCGCGGTTCTGGACGACCGCGGTGGCGAAGACGGCGCCGCCCGGCTCGACCGGGGTTGCGGGCGACGTGAGGGTCACGCTGATGGCGCGCGACGGCGCTTCCTCGAAGTCCGGCAGGGCGGAGCCGTCGGCTGCCACGCCCGCTTCGCGCTCGGCGGCGGTGACGGGCGGCGGAGGCGTGTACTTGACCTCGACGTCGCCGAAGCGGATGCCCTGGTCGACTTCGACAAGGTTGGGGGTGCCGGGGTCGACCTTGTGGCCGCCCACATAGGTGCCGGCGGAGGAACCGAGGTCTTCGACGAGGAGACGGCCGGATTCGACGACGATGCGGGCGTGGCGGCGCGAAATCGAGAGGTCGTCGATGACGATGCCGTTGCCGTCGGCGCGGCCCACGACAATCGACGGGAGGTCGATGGGGTACTCCCGGGCCTTGCCATCCGGCGTACGGACCGTGATCGAACCGAACTTCACCCGACCAACTCCCCCGAAGGCGCGAAGCGCAGGGTGGAGGATAGCGATGGCGGGAAGGGAGTGCGAGTTGGGTTAAGGGTCAGTTCACGTCAAGGTCGAAGTCGCTCGTGTCGGCTGAAGCGGCGTAGTTCCCGCCGCCGCTGTAGCTGCCGCGGACGTTGTAGTTGTTCCCGGCCGGGCAACTGACGCCAGTCAGGGTCGCGACGCCGTTGGTGACGGAAGCGACCCCGCCGTTCGGCAACGTGCAGGCCCCGGCGCCGCCGGTGATGGTGAACGTCACGGTCCCGCTGTCGATGTCGGTCTGGGCGCCGAAGCCCGAGGTGATGTCCGCCGTCATCGTGATGGAGGAGCCCGCCCCTCCGGTCTGGGCGGCGGTGGCCGTTGTGGATGTCGATGCAGGGTTCACGGTCACGTTGACGCTATTCGAGGTCCCCTGGCTCGCGTAGTTCGCGTCGGACGACGTGTAGGTTGCGGTGATCGAAGCAGTCCCGTCGCCAACCGATGCGGGGGTCCACGAGAAGGTCGTGGTGCCATCGCTTGTGTCGGCCGCTACTCCGTTGACGCCGGAGACTTCCGTCCCATCGGCGAAGAAGCGGACGGTCCCCGGCGCGGCGCTCGGCGACAGGGTCGCGGTGAGCGTGATGGAGCTTCCGAGCGTGACGGAAGAGTTAGCGGAGACGGTGACCGTGACCGTGCGCGGGTTGACGGTGACGACCGCCGTGTTGGAGTCCGGGTCGCTCAGGTAGTTCGTGCTGCTCGATGTGTAAGAGGCAGTGATGTTCCGCGCGCCTGTGCTGGATGGGGTCCAGTTGATGCTCGCGGACCCGCCGGAGAGCGTCTGCGCGCTGCCGAAGTTCGTCCCGTCGATCTTGAACTGGACGGTGCCCGGCGCGGACGTGGGAGAGACGGTTGCCTGCAGCTGGACCTGGACGCCGACTTCGGTGGTGGCGGGCGCGGATACCGTCACCGTGACGGCCGTGGCCAGGGTGAGCGTGCCCGAGTCGTTGCCCCCGTTCACGAGGTTGGTCTTGCCGTCGTAGACCGCCCAGATGGTGTAGGCCGAGTTGCTCGAGAACGGCGTCGATGCGCCGGTGCTGACGTTCGCCAGCGTGGCTGTCCCGTTCGTGACACTCTGCTTTGTCCCGATGTCGGTCGCGGTGCCGAGCGAAGCGCCGTACTTGAACTGGACGCAGGCGGAGCAATCTGGTGACACGTTCGCGGAGCCCGAGGAAACGGTGGCCGTCAGGTTCACGGTGTCCCCGAGGTTGGCCGTGATGTTCTGGACCGTCGTCGTGCTGGAACGGATGTTCAGCGTGACCGGCTGGCCACTGCTGGTGGCGGTGTCGAGGTTGCCGTTCGTCGCATCGCCGTTGAACACCGCGATGATGCTGTAGGCCGTGTTTGCCAGCGCGAGGAGCTGCGAATCGCCGGTTGAGACTGTGATGGACGCGGTCCCGCCCGCGGAGATATCCGTGTCTGTACCGAGCAGGTTGCCGGTGGCCACGGACCCGACGTAGAAGGACACCGAGCCGCCCGCGTGGCTCCGGATCCCGGAGCATGCGCCCGATCCGCACTGGAGTGTGGCCGAGAGCGAGAGGCTGTCCCCGACCGTCACGGCGGTGATGGTGTTGACCGAGATGGACGGGGTGAACTTGTTGACTGTGAGGGTCTGGGCTGGGGTGGTCGCGGCATCGAAGAAGGCATTGCCCGTGTATTGCACCGAAATGCTGTAGCTGCCGGCGTTCAGCGTCGACACTTCCATGTCGTTGCCGAGGACGCCGCTGCCAAGGTTCGAGACGGGGTCGTCGTCGAGTTCGGTCGTCCCGTTAAAGAACTTGAGACGCGCGGGGCTATCGTCCAGGCGCCCGGACGGCGACCCGGTGATGGTTGCGCGTACGTCCGTAGCGCTTGTGTCGCCGACGGTGACGGCGTTGCCCGCTGGCAGCGTCAGAGTGAGAGTGGGCTGGACCTTCGTGACTGCCAGCGGCTGGTCGCCTGAGACGCTTCCGTCGATCTCGGTGAGCCCGAGGAAGTGAGCGGTGATCAGGTAGTTCCCAGAATCACCGATCGCGTCGTTGTCGTTTCCGACGGAGAGGTTGTTGACGATTGCCTGCCAGACGCCCGGTGACGTCTCCGTGAGGGACACCGCGTTGCCGAGATTCGAAGCCGAGCCGATCCCCTGCGTCGATGTCCGGTACTTGAACTGAACCTGCCCGCCCGAAGGGCTGAGCCCCCAGGACGGAGTGACCGTCGCCGTCAGGTTCAGGGTGCCCCCCACCTGTACCGAGGACGTGGAGAGTGCGAGTGACGTGGTCGAACCGGCGCGATCGACATCGACGTCGATGGCCGCGGACTGTCCCGCCTTCAGCTCCGATGTCCCCGGCTCGAACTTCGCGTGCACGTTCGTGTAGAGGTTGGTTGCGCCCGTTTCGTCCTGGGCGTTAAACGGGAAGCCCATATTCGCCGCGCCGCAGTTCACCGGGCCGTTGCAGTTTTTGGGCGTCCAGTTGATCGAGACCGTGCCGTCGGCGTTGACGATTGTCTGATCGGTGCCGATCTGCTCGGTCCCGTTCATGAACTTCACGATGCCGCCGGTGCCGAACAGGCCCAGCGCAGAGTTCGCCGAGACGACTGTGGCGGTGAGCGTGAACTGTTGGCCGAACTCCACCGGGTTCGGGGTCGCGACCAGCGTCACGCTCGGTGTAACGCGCACCTTGACCTGGACGACGTTCGATCCTGCCCAGCCGTTCGGGTTCGCCGGTCCGGGCGGGTACGGGCAGGTGGGGCTGGCCGGGGTGCAGCCTGGATTCGTCTGGTCCGGCGATTCGTAGAACGGGTACGCGGTCGGGTCCCCCGTCTGTGGAGATGTGAGTTGTGCCGGCGACGAATTCTCGTAGCGGCCGCGGATGAGCAGCGTCGCCGCCGCGTCCGTGATCACCGGCGTCATGACGCGCGCCTCGCCCGGGGTGCAGGCGATCGGGGTGGCCTGGATGGACGGGATCAGCACCTGGCCGGACGGGGGGCACACCGGCGCGCTGAGCGCGGCTCCGCCCACGCCCTGGATGTCGACGCGCCCGGTGGCGCCGGGCGGCACTTTCGCCAGGATCACCAGTTTCTGGCCGTCGTCAACCGACGAGACCTGGGTGGACAACACCTCGTCCCAGGGGTTGATGTCCGTCGGGCTCGAGGCCGGGTAGATCTCCAGCTGCGAGACCACCGGACCGCGCACGATGATGCGCCCGACTGAACGGTCCGGCGGCCCTACGGGCGGGCCAACGCAGAAGTAGTCCAGGGTCGTCGTCGCACGGACGTAGTACACGCCTGGAGTTGTCGGCGCGTTGAAGACGACAGGCGCCGTCCCGAACGCCGTGGGCACGAGCGGCGTGCCACCGCTGTAGACGCAGGACGGCCCGATGAACGTCGGCGACGGTTGCGTGTCGTAGCCGGCGATGCCGATGTACACCTGCCGGATGCAGCCGGGGCAGTATTCCGTACGTCCCACTGTCCCGGTTATCGTCACCGGCTGGCCCGGCGGCACGACGACCGCGTTCGGGGCGCCGTCCTGGTGCGCCGCGTTGCCCGTGGACAACGCCAACGATTGCAGAACGGTGCCTCCGCCGAGGTTCCGCGGCAGCGAAATGTCGCAACTCGCGTCGCCCGCACTGGTGGTGAAGTCGTCGATGACGTTGTTCGTGTCCTCGTCGACCGAATCGCACTGGTCGGGTAACGGTGGGAGGACCTCCAGGTCGGTCACGTCGCTCGTCGAGCCGAAGGCGTTGATGCCGCCCGAGTACACCGCGAATATCTGGTGCGTGCCGATCGTGGTCAGGCCTAGGCGGCTGCCGGTCTCAACGGAGATCTGGGCCACCGAGGTACTCCCCACGGTGAAGAGCGGGGCGCTCGGCTGGATCTCGTTGTTGTCGGCGTAGAACTGTACGTTTCCGCCCTGCGGGACAATGCCGTTCAACCCGACGACGGCGGCAAAGAGCGTCACGGTGTGGCGCTGGTGCACCTCTCGCTCAAGCGTCACCGGGTTCTTCGGCTCGGCGTCGACGATGATGCGCGTCTGGCCGATGCCGACCGTTTGCGGGCTCGAAGTGCGGCAATTGCCGAAGTTGCAGACCGTCGCGGTGATCTTCAGGGTGGTGGGCGCCCCGAGGTTGTTCACCAGTTGGGTCTTGAATTCCTTCGAAGGGCCGCTGGCACTGGCCGGCTTGCCCCCGGGCGCGGACCACGAGACGGAGGTGAAGGCTCCGGAGAAGTTGGCCTGGCAGGTAATGTTCGCCACCGCAGGATTCTGGGTCTGGTCGAACTCCGTCCCGCAGGTGATTGTCACCTGGCTGCCGGTGGGTGTCGGCGCCGCCCCTGCTCCACCGGAACCGGAGGTTCCGCCGCCGCTCAGCGTTGGACCGCTGATGCCCGGCGGGAACTCCACGTTGTCCAGGCGCGATGTCGAACGGCACAGTGTTTGGTTGCAGACCGTGGCGGAGATGTTCGCGGGGACATTGTCCTGGAAGCTCAGGACCATGTTTGTGCTGCCCGAGAACTCCGTCACGATCTTCCCGTTGAGCGTCCAGCGGGTCGTCGTGTAGTCCCCGTCGATCGTCAGGTCGCAGATGAGAGTGGCCAGCTTGGGGGAGGGCTGGTAGATGGTGCTGCACTGGATGACGACGCTGTCCGGCGGCTCTATCGGGCCGGCGTCCGGGGGCGGCGTGATGCCTGGTGGAAGCCCCGGGCCCTGGCCCGGCGGCCGTTGCAAGCGGAGGATGGGCTCGCCCGGGCTGTGCGCGAACTTCAGCGGGGTTGCGAGGACGAACGACCCGAACCCGACGATGATGTTGTCTTCCTCGTTCGGTAACCCGGGGGCAAAGCGTATCGGGTCGCCCAGTTCGAACCCGCTGTTTGTTGCGACCTCCACCCTTGTCTGGCCCGGTTCCGCCGGCAGCGTCATGGCTGTGCGCTGCTCCACGAACGGGGTGGCGGTGGCGGTGGGCGGTGGCGGGGGCGTGGCGGAGGGGGACGGCGTTTCGTCGTCATCGCCGCCGCCCGCCCCGTCGCCCTGGGGCGGTGTGGCCGTCGCGACCGGCGTTCCGTTGTTGGTGATGTGGATGACCGGCTTGTCGGCGTTCGGGTCGTATTCGAGTTCGGCCTTCGTGCCTTCCTGCCCTTCGATGGTCGCGATCGAGGATGAGCCGTCGCGGCCGTAGGTGTGCACGGCGATGCTCGCCGGCTCGGTCCCGGTGCCGACGATTTCGATGGTGTAGTCATCGCGCGAGCCCGGCAGCACCACCTGGTTCGTGCCGGCGTCGGGCGGCGGGGCCGATTCGATGCAGGTGGGGTCGCGCCAGGCCGCCTTTTGCGAGACCGAAGCGCCCGGTATCTGGTTGATGACGTCGCCGGGCTGCTGGATGGTTCCTTCGCCCGTGTTGACGACCCGGCCCTGCTTGTCCGTGATCTTGAAGCGCACGTCGGCCGGCGCCGTGATCACGACGGAGCTCAAGTCCTGGCTGGGCTCGTAGTGCACCGAGCTGCGGACCTTGCCGGCGTAGACGTCGAGGGTCTTGCGGTCGCGGTAGAACGGGTCGTTGATGAGGATGTCGTCTCCGTCGAGCCCGACGGCGGCGATCCAGTGGCCCGGGACTTCGAGGATGACGGGGCGGCCGGCTTCGAGGTCAGCGCGGATCTCGGCCTCGTCGCCGCTGCCGGTGCGGGCGAAGCGGACGGTCGGGGCGCCCGGCCGCACCTTCGCGATTTCGGCCGAGAGCTCGTTCGCTGCGGCCCAGATGACGTCGCCGTAGATGTACCCGCGGCTCACCCAGCCGCGGTCGGTCTTGCGGGCCGCCCCGTTGAACCAGTCGTTCAGGCTTTGGGGGGTGAGCGCGAGGCCGTCCGGCATGTTCAGGAGGCCGTACATCGCGAGCATGACCGAGACCGAGGTCATGGCGCAGCCGCATTGCTCGATGGTTGTCCCGCACCAGTCTTTCCCGTTCGGCAGTTCGGTGGAGCGCGCGTATTCGTCGCCGCCCCAGCGGGGGTCGCTCTGGGCAAAGAACGGGGCGCCGTTGTTATCCACCTGGCCGAAGGTGATCGGGCTGCCCCCGTCGTACGGGCCGACGATCTGGGCGCCGACCGGGCCCTTGTTGGCAGATTCGGCATTGCGCTTTGCCTGCTCTTCGCGGGCGTCGTCGTCCTCGCAGAGGTGGACGCCGGCGTACGGGTCCTGGGCCGTGGCCGTGTTCCCGCCGTTGTCGGCGATGACGAGGACGGCGAGGGCCGTGGCCGCGAGTACCACGGCAGCCAAAGCGAAGACCGCGGGCATCTTGAACCGCTCGAGCGGCGGGCGGATGGCAAGCTGGCCGCGGGCGGTGATCTCGGCCCCGGAGGCCGCGGAGGCGCCGATGATCTCGAACGGTGGCTGCTTCGGTGGGCCAAAGAGCTGGCGCGGGCGCCGGACCGTGAAGCGGATCGTGCGCTTTTCGCCGGGCTGCAACTCGACCACCGGCGTTTCGAACCAGTACTTGAACGCTTGCTCCTCATCCCGGCCCTGGAGCGTGTAGCTGGCGACGTCGTTCCCGTGGTTTTCCGCGATCAGGCGGAAATTCTTCGAGCTGCGGACGGCGGCGAGGTTGAACGACGCGCTTTCGAACGGCAGCAGCGTGAACGAGCCGGCCGTCTCGGGGTGCTCGTCGTATTCGCGTGACCGCACGCGGACGGTGAACGTGTACTCGCCCGCCAGCGAATCGTGCCGGCGGGGCGGGTGCAGGATCACGTTCACGTCGGCCCGCCCGCCGGGGAGGATGGGCCGGGCGGGCGATTCGATGGTGTACCACTCCTCCGGGAGGTCGGTGATTTCCACTGTCACCTGGTCCACGAGGCGGCCGCGGTTCGTGACGACGAGGGTCGCTGCCGCCTGCTTTCCCGGGTCGATGGGGACAGCTGGAGAGACGAGCGCGATGCTCAGTCCGCCGGCGGAGACGACTGTTGTCCCTTCCTCGACCAGTGCCGGCCCCGAGGGCAATTCCGTGGCCGCGGGCGCGAGGTAGCGCGCTTCGATCTCACCGAAGCGGAGCGTGGCGTCGGGCTCGACGAGGTGGCGGACGCCGGGCTCCAGGCGCTCCCCGTTGACGAAGGTGCCGGAGGCGCTGCCCAGGTCTTCGACAAGCAGGCGGCCGGAGTCGACCGTGAGGCGTGCGTGCCGCCGGGCGACCGAGAAGTCTTCGATGACGATAGAGGAGCCTTCGCCGCGCCCGACGACAGCCGAGGGGAGTTCCAGGCCGTGCTCCTGGAGCAGGCCGCTCCGTGGGAAAACCTGCAGCGTCCCGAACTTCAACGGGCGTTCCCTTTCGGCACCTCGCGGCTGCGGCGCGCCGGGAGCATCGTAGCCGGGAGGGGTGTCCCGGGGAATGTTTCCCACGCGCAAGTACGCGGACGGAGCCGCGCCTTTACGTTAAGAGTCGGCGCTCAGGGGACGTTCACTACCCAGGGCACCTGGCCGGTCCCCAGGATTGCCACCCAGTAGACCGCCCCGCGTTTCAGCGTTGCGAAGTCATTCGCGCCGGGGATGCCTTCGGCGCCAGTGAAATAGGCCTTGTACGACGACGTTTCGGGGTCCCAGAGGTAGAGCGCCGAGATCCTCCCCGAGAGGTCCACGCCGCCGGGCACGCCCGTCCCGCGCACGACATCGGAGGCGTTCGCGTTGTCCATCCCGGTCCACGTGAGCAGCGTCCAGCGCGACGTGAGCGTGTACGAAGTGGTGCCCCCGGGGCTTGGGGCGGGCGGCGCCGTACCGCCTCCGGGCGCGTTCGGACTGACGTAGGTGTAGTTCGGGACGATGTCGCTCGTGCCGTTCACGGTGGTGACCGTCACCACCGTGGGCCCCGCGATGTTCGGGGGGGCGACGGTGGTCAGGGTCGTGTCGTTGACTACGGTGCACGTTTGCGCCTGGACAGCGCCGAACTTCACTGCACCGGGACACGCGGCGCCGGTGAACCCGAGGCCGCTGAGCGTGACTTCCGTCCCGCCGAAGGTAGAGCCGGCGTTCGGAGTGATCGCGGTGATCTTCGGCGTCGCCGACACGTAGGTGAACTTCGTATTCGGGCCGACCGGGCTGACGTCGGGCCCCTTCGTCACGCGCACGTCTGCCGGGCCTGCCGTCCCGTTCGGGGGCGAAAGCACCGTGATCTGCGTCGCGCTGTTCACGTTGAACGAAGTGGCCGGGATCCCGCCGAAAGACACCGAAAGCGGCGCCGAGAAGTTCTTCCCCGTGATGACCACGATCGTCGCGCCGAGCGTTGGCCCGGAGTCCGGGTTGATGGCATCCACAATGGGGCCGTTGGTGTACGTGAACACGTCCGCCGGCGACTCGGGGCTTTGGCCCGAACCGGTGGTTACGCGGACGTGCGCCGCCGCCGGCCCTGCCGAAGGCGGTGTCGTGGTCGTCAGCGTGGTTGGGTCGACGAACACGGCGGGCGCGATCTGCCCGCCGATGTGGACGACCGACGTGGTCGTGAAGTTCGTCCCCCGGATCGTGATTGCGGTGCCGCCTGCGACCGGCCCGGCGATCGGCGAGACGGATGTCACGGTCGGGCCGTCGTAGGAGAACTGCGCCTGCGGCCCCGGGAGGCTCAACGTGCCGTTCACGTTCACGGTCACGGTGACGATGCCCGCCCCCGGCGGGGCAGTGGCCCGGATTTCGCCCGCGTTGATGAACGTCGAAAACGCGACGACTTCGCCGAATTTCACGACCGCGCCGGCCGCGAACCCGGTGCCTTTGATCACCACGGACGAGCCCCCGGTAGACGGCCCGTGGGTTGGGTCCAGGCTGCTGATGAGCGGCCCCGAACTGTAGGTGAAGTTCGCTTCGCTCCGGAACGGGCTCTCCCCCGAAACCGGGTGGATGATTTTTACCTGCTGGACGCCGCTGCCCGGCGGCGACACCGCCGTCATCAGGTTGTCGTTGATGACGGTGAACGTCGCCGGGTTGCCCCCGAACAGCACCTGGTCCGGCTGGCGCATGCCGGAGGAATCGGACATTAGGAAGTTGGACCCGGAAATCGTCACGACCGTGCCTCCGCTCTGCGGGCCGAAGTTGGGCGTCATGGCCGTGATGATTGGCGCTCCCTGGTAGGTGAACAGCGAGTCGGGTACGCGCGGAGACGTGCCGCAATTGGGGGCGCAGGCCCCGGGCGCCGCGAGATTCGATATCACCACGTGGGCCGGCCCGGAGGTCAGCGTCGGCGTCGTGATCAGGATCGAATCCGGGCCGAGGTACTTGCAGGAGGTCACTGGCACGTCGCGGACCGTCGCCACACCGAGGGCCGTGCAGTCCACGTTGTTCACGCCGAAGAAGTTCGTCCCGGAGACCACGACTTGCGTGCCGCCGCTCGGCGGCCCCTGGCGGACTGAGAGGCTCGTCACCGTGGGTCCGGTGGTGAAGACGAACTTGTCGCCCTCGTTCAAGGGACTGAGGAAGTTGGGCGGCGTTTGCGCGGGGTTGGTCTGGACTTCGACGCGCACGTCGTAGGTGGAGATCACCTGGTTCAGCGTCGTCCGGTAGTCGCTGGAAAGGGCCGGGACGCGGACGAGCAACATCGTCGGCGAGAGGACCTGGATGTCGCCGCTGGACATCAGGACTGTGCCGTTCGGCGCTTCGGCGGCGGGGGAGAACGGCGGCCAGAACTGGACCGAGAGCACCGTGGAATTGACCGTCGCCCCGTCGACGATGAAGTTCTCGCCGGTGACGGTGAGGATGGTGCCCTCGGAAGCGTAGGGGCCGCCGCTGTCGGGGCTGACCCCGAAGACGCGTGGCGTCCCGGAGCCGAGCAGCTTAATCGGGGCTGTGGAGCGCGCGCCGATGAGGCCGCCCTGGCTGACGCTGAGGATGGTCACCTGGATGGAGCGGTCCTCGAACTGCTCCTTGTTCAGCGTCTGGATGAGCACCGGCACGGAGGTCAGGTTGGAGCCCTTCGGGAAGGTCACCAGCTTCGTCGCCTCGGCCGAGGGGATGTCAAACTCGGTGTTGCCGTTGACTTCCAGGATCACCTGGACGTCGTTCGTCAGGACGGCCCCGTCGGTCCGCTGGATGATGACGAGGGCCGCGGTGCCCTCCGGGGTGGAGTACTCGGTCTTATCGAGCTGGAAGATGCCTTCGCCGACGGCCTGGACGGGCCCGGCCTCGCGCTCCGCGGCGCCGACCGCGAGCACAACCAGCAATGCGACAAAACAGGCGCGTGCAACCCACATCCTTCGCCCCCCAACAGCCCGATCACGCAGCCTCAACGAACATCACCCCGCGCAAGATCCAAAGCACAGCACCCGGACGAAGCCGGGCTTTGACCGCTCCGGCCACACGGCCGCAGGGCGGCGGGGGCTCCCAGGCGGCCGGGATGTGCCGATGAGCAGCGCGGATGATAGCGGGGGGACGTTCCCGGCACACAGCCCTCCCTGTGATGTTTCGCTTCGGGTCCCGGCGTCGCCGTTGCAATTACGGTGACCTGCAGATTCGCCGCCGTGAAACGGGCTGCCCTGTGTGAAGATTTCGCCGCCTCCCGTGGCACGCCCGTGAGGCCGGGGCCGCCTATACTTTCGCGGGCAAGGGGTGCCCGCAATGCTCTTTCACGACTCTCCCGAACATGCCCTTTTTCGCGCCGAACTGCGCCGTTTCCTGGCCGGCGAGCTTCCCGCCGACGACTGGGACATGCGCAATGACCGGGACCACGTCACGCCCGAACAGGCACGTTTCACGCGGCAGTTCCGGAAAAAACTGGCGCAGCGAGGCTGGCTCACGATGGGGTGGCCGAAGGAGTTCGGGGGCCAGGGCGCCAGCTACATGACCCAGACTGTTTATATGGAGGAGATGAGCGCCGCTGGCGCGCCCGGCGCGTACGACCAGGGGGTGTGGCTCGCCGGTCCTGCGATCATGATGCACGGCACCCCCGCCCAGCAGGAACGCTGGCTCCCCGCGATGCGCGCCGCCGATGTCCAGTGGTGCCAGTTGTTCAGCGAGCCCGGCGCCGGCTCGGACCTCGCCAGCTTGCAGACGCGGGCCGTGCGCGACGGCGACGAGTACGTAGTCAACGGCCAGAAGATCTGGACCAGCGGCGCACTCGACGCCGACTGGGGGATCCTGCTCGCCCGCACCGACCCGGACGCGCCGAAACACCGGGGCATCAGCTACTTCATGCTCGACATGCGCACGCCGGGCGTCACGGTGCGCCCGCTGATCAACATGATGGGCAGCGAGCACTTCACCGAGGTGTTCCTGGAGGACGTGCGCATCCCTGCTGACTGCCTGATCGGAGAGGAGAACCGCGGCTGGTACATCGCGACCACGACGCTGGACCAGGAGCGGAGCTCGATTAACCGCGTGGTGATGACCCGGAGCACGCTGCTTGGCCTGATCGACTACGTGAAGGGGGTGCCGGCGTTGTGCTCGCGTGCGGAGATCCGCCACGAACTCGCGGAGCGTTACCTGGAGTTCGAAATCGGGCGCTGGTTGTGCTACCGCGTGGCCCAGATGCAGAGCGAGGGCAAGATCCCGAACGCCGAGGCATCGGTTTCGAAGATCTTCGGGACCGAGCTGCAGCGGCAGATGGGGATCACCGGACTGAGGGTTGTCGGCCTGCCGGGGCTGCTCGAACCCGGCCCCCGGTACGCCCCGCTGCGTGGCCGCCTGGAGCGCTGGGCCATGGCCGCACCCAGTTACACGATCGCCGGGGGAACGAGCGAGGTGAACCGGAACATCGTCGCGACGCGGGGGCTTGGCCTGCCGCGAGATTAGGGCCACATAACGCTTGCGCCATCGCAGATTCACCGGCACGCTCGCTGCATGCCTTCCGCAGAGAACGTTTACCGGACCGACGGGACGATCGACTCGTTTGAGAACCAGTTCCCGGGCCGCGACTACGAGATCGAGTTCACCGCGCCCGAGTTCACCAGTGTCTGCCCGATGACCGGGCAGCCGGACTTCGGCACGATCTTCGTGACCTACACCCCCGATAAGCGCTGCATCGAACTTCGCAGCTTCAAGTACTACCTCCAGACGTTCCGCAACCGTGGCATCTTCTACGAGAACGTCGTGAACACCATCCTCGACGACATTGTCGCGGCAATCGCCCCGCGGATGGCCACGGTGACGGGCGAGTTCAACACGCGCGGAGGGATCGCCGCGCGTGTGACGGCTACGTTCGTGGGGAGCGACGCCGGCAGTGACGCGTAATCCGGGCCACGGCTACACTCCGCTACCGTACGCCGGCCTCCTGCCCCGAGGTGTTGAGTAGATGGCTGTCAAAGCGGACCCGGGAGGGTTCCCGCAACGCAAGTTCTCCGAAGTGACCTGGGTGACCGCGCAGCAGATGCGCGATGTGCAGCGGCTCGCCCAGGAAGAGTTCGGCATCGACATCCTCCAGCTGACGGAGAACGCCGGGCGCGCCGCGGGACTGCTCGCGCTGGCGATGCTCGGCGGCCGCGGCCGCGGCCAGCGCGTCGTCATCCTCTGCGGGGGTGGCAACACGGGCGCCGCCGGGCTTGCCGCTGCACGCCATCTCGCCAACTGGAACTTCCGCGTCGACCCGGTGATTTCCGGCGTGGAAGACGAGGCCTCGTTCACCGCCCGCCGGCAGATCCAGACGCTCCGTGCGGCCGGAATCCTGGAGCCGGCCGACCTCGAGTCTACGGAGATCACCGTCGAGGACCAGCTCGCCCAGGCTGACCTTGTCATCGACGCCCTCGTCGGCTACGGCCTCGAAGGGGCGCCGCAGGGCATCGCGGGCGCGGTCGCCCAGCTCGCCCTGGAGTCCGGCCGGCCGATCATGGCCCTCGACGTGCCGACGGGCGTCAATGCGACCACCGGCGCCGTCAACTCCCCGGCCATTCGCGCCTGCACGACGCTCATGCTGGACCTGCCGAAACGCGGTGTCGCCGCGCCATCGGCCAGGTCCCACACGGGCGAGATTTTCCTCGCGGACCTCGGCCTCCCGGTGGCCGTCCCCGAGCGCCTCGGGATCCCGGTGGGCGGCCTCTTCAGCGACGGGCCAATCGTGCGCTTGAAGCGGTAGCGACAAAGTCAGGGAGTTCGACAATTCGCCGGTTCCCCGGCCCGGCCGACCATCAAGACGGGGACTTTCGTCGACGGTGGTGGCAGAACGTGAGGGACGTATCTGGTCTGTTGCTGCTCGCATTCCGGCTTGCGCACGAAATCTCGGATGCGTGCCTGGACCTTGAGCAGGACTCTTCGCTGAGCAGGAACCCGGCGCGGGCCAACCAGATCGCCGACGGCGGCGTTTCCGCGCTGGCCTATCTCGCTGGTGCCTCGGCGGACTTCCACGACCCGTCCCTCCGTGCCCGCCTGGCCGTGAGGTCTTCGGTCCGCGGCTCACGGGAGGAGCTGGCGAAGTTGAAGGAGCGGCTGAAGTCGGCCACCGCTGCCGGGTATCTCGACCCCGTGGCCTCGGAAGACCTCGTGCGGCGCATCGACGAACTGACGGTGATCCTGATGGCGCTCGGTGTGGAGCTGCGCGGCACGAGGGCTGCTGCATGACCGCGAACGCGCCGTCCGCGTTAACGCACGGTGCGCACTTATGGCGTGATCCCAGGCGTTATAGCGCCTCGTTACAATAACCATGTCAACCACGCGTCCCGCGTTTGCAGTGAGGGCCGCCTGCGTTTGTGTTTGTACTCACAAACCCCCCTTGCTAGACTCGCCGGAGCGTGGGTGTGGCCGCGCACGGAGTAGAGATGGCGTACGGCAAGGGCATCGCGAAGGGCATGGGGCTGACGCTGAAGCAGATGTTCAAGCCTGTCGCCACGATCGAGTACCCGGAGACGGTGCGGCCCGTGCCCGTCTACGCGCGGACGAACCTGCTCTGGTTCGAAGAGCGCTGCACCGGCTGTTCGACTTGCGCGCAGGCCTGCCCGGACGGATGCATCCTCGTCGCCACGAGCCAGGACCCCGAAGGCCGCCGGAACATCGACCGCTACGAGATCGACTTCCGCATCTGCATGTACTGCGGCCTCTGCACCGAGGCCTGCCCGTACGAGGCGATCCAGCCGGGAGGGCCGCTGGACGACGCGGTCTACCAGTTCGACGAGATGTACCGGGACAAGCACGCGCTCACGCGGGTGGCGCAGCGGTTCCTGGCCGGCAACAACAACACCTACCCGAACGGGATGAAGGCGCCGGACCCCGAGGCCGACTTCCACCGGCTCTAGGCAGACTTTCTGCGACGCACCAAAGCGCCAGGCACAGCGGCAGTGACCAGCACCACCGCCGCCTGACGAACCGCCGATGTTCCGGGGCCGACGTTCGCCTCCGGGGTTCAGGGCGAGGCGGGGTCGCGCCACATCGGGTAGAACGCCGGGCCGCCGGGGAGCTGGATCAGCCCTGCTTCCTTGAAGCCGAAGCGGCTATAGAGCCGGAAGCTGCTCAGTGTCGTTGCCTCGAGGTAGGCGGGCATCCCCAGCCTGTCGAGGTCCGCGAGCCGGGTTTCCAGCAGCGAGCTGCCGATGCCGCGGCCCTGTCCCGCCGGCGAGACACCGATGAACGGCAGGTAGGCGTGGACGGCAGCGACGGGATGCTGCGCTTTCATCAGCTCATCGATTACGCCGAGGCGTTCGGCGTATGGGCCGCAGGCGGCCGCAAGGGCTTCGCCCAGGGCGGGGTCTTCGTGGGCCTCGGCGGGGTCGAACGGGAGCCAGAGGGCGACCCCGTGCCCGGATTCGTCGGTGTAGACCTCCCCGGCCTCGAGGACGAATCCGGCGAACACGCGGAAGAAGGCGCGGCTGATTCCCGGGGCAAGGCGGGCGTCGTTGTTCCAAACCCAATTGGCGACCGGGTCCGTGGCGAATGCCCGGGCGAGGACCTCGGCGACAAAGGCAGCTTCGCCGCTTGCTACGCGGCGGACGGTGAGTGTGGGCGGCATGGGGGTTCCTCCAGACAAATGACCGGCGGGCGAGCGCCGGTCATTCCAACCTAGCCAGCCTCATCCGGCCGGGTCTGCGAGGTCTGCAACAATACGGGTCGGGATTGGCCTACTTTGCCTTCACCATCAGCCGCTTGATCCCGCCGACGTGGAGCTGGCCGGCGAGGCGCTCCGGTGGCGCCGTCACCTCCATGCGCGGGAGCAGCGGGATGAGCGCCTTGAGCAGGGAGCGCATCTCCCAGCGGGCAAGGTTCGCGCCGAGGCAGAAGTGCTCGCCGTAGCCGCCGAAAGCGAAGTGGTCATTCGGGTCGCGGGTGATGTCGAACCGGTAAGGGTCCTCGAAGACGTCTTCGTCGCGGTTGGCAGACGGGTACCACATCGCCACCGTCTGGCCCTTGCGGATCACCTGGCCGCGGATCTCGACGTCGCGGGTGACCGTCCGCGTGAACTGGATGACGACCGAGGTCCAGCGCAGGATTTCTTCGACCGCGGAATCGACGAGTCCCGGATGTGCCACAAGTTTCGCGAGCTCCGCCGGGTGTTCGAGGAGCGCGTGGACGCCGCCGGTGGTTGAATTGCGGGTTGTTTCGTTGCCCGCCGCCAGCAGGAGGATGATGTAGGACATCACCTCGCGCGGCGTGAGCTCCTGGCCGTCGATGCGGGCGCGGAGGAGCATGGTGAGGAGGTCGCTGCCGGTGAGGCCGGCCTCGCGGCGCCTTTCGATGAGCCGCTCCATGTAATCGAACCACTCGTTGATGTTGCGGCGGGCGGCGTCGCGGGCGTTTTCGCCGGGGAGCTGGTACTCCGGGTCCTGGGAGCCGACGAGGACTTCGGTCCACTGGAACACGCGGTCCCAGTCCTCGCGCGGGATGTCGGCCATCTCGCAGATCGCGGCGACCGGCAACTTCGCGGCGCAGTCGTGGACGAAGTCGATCTCCTGCCCGGTGGCGAGCGTCTCGACCAGCTTCTCCGCGAAATCGCCGATGTAGGCCGCGGTCATTTCGTTCAGATGCTGTTCGAGCATCGACATGGCCCGCGGCGTGAAGCGCGAACTCACGATCGAGCGGTACTGGCGGTGCTGGGGCGGGTCCATGAACACCAGGTCGGGCGGTTCATCGTTCGCAGGGCGGTAGCGGCTGGCCGCTTCCTGTTCCTTCCATCGCTCCCAGTCGACCGGCATGGGGTGGGCGAGGCGGAGGCGCTGGCGGTTCGAGAACAGCTCGGGGTTCTTCGAAATGAACTGGATGTCGTGGTACTTCGTGATCGCCCAGAACGGCTCGAAACCCGGGCGCTCGTACCAGAAGACCGGCGCTTCGCGGCGGAGCAGGTCCCACTCCTTCCATGGGTAACCTCGCTGCACGTACAGGTCGGTGTCGGTGATGTCCAGGTTCTGGAGCGTGATGCTGTCGCGGTCGAGGGCGGGAGCGGTCATCCTGGGACCTCCGTGTGGCTTCGGCGGGCGCCGTGCGTACGGTAGCATCGCCGTCAAATTCCGCCAGAGGTGCTCCCCATGCCCACGATTACCCGCCCCGACGGGGCGACGATCCGCTACGAGGAGTACGGCTCGGGCTATCCTCTGCTGCTGATCGCGCCGGGTGGCGTGAGCAGCCAGGTGGAGTTCTGGCAGCGCAGCATCATCCACCCGATCGAGCGGTTCGCCGGCGACTTCCGGGTGATCGCCATGGACCAGCGCCACGCCGGACGGAGCCTGGCGCCGATGCGGCCGTTCTCGTACGACACCTGCAACGCGGACCAGCTTGCCGTGCTGGACCACCTCGGCATCGAGCGGGCGCACGTCATGGGCGGGTGTATCGGGTGCGCGTACATCTGGCGGCTGATTAGCAATGCGCCTGGACGGATTACTGCGGCAGTCGCGCAGGACCCGGTCGGCCTGGATGAGTCGAACGACATCGAGGTGTTCTACCGCATGTTCCACGAGACCATGCGCGTAGCCCGGGCCGAGGGCGTGGAGGCCGTCATCCGTGCGGCCCAGGAGAACCCGCTCTTCGTGATGAACAACGCGGCCGGGCCGTTCGCGCCGCTGCTGAACGCCAGCGCCGAGGCCCGCGCGGAACTCCTGCAGATGGGCCGCGAGCGCTACATCGCGCTCATCGTGGAGTTCCGGGACGGGATCTGGCCGCCGAATCCGCCGTACTTCACCGTGACCGAGGAGTGGATGCGCCGGATGCAGACGCCCGTCCTCGTCCTCCCGGGCCGCGACCAGTTCCACCCGACCGGTGTGGCTCAGAAGATCTGCCGCGAAGCGCCGAACGCCCGCTGCCTCGCCCCGGAATGCCGCGAGCCTGAGAACCTGGAAGCGACGGTGGAGGAGATCCGGGCATTCCTGCGGGAGCACACGCCAGCGTAGGAGGCTCCGCTCGTTGGCCGTCGGGCCGCCCTGGTGAAGCACGCCGGATCCGGCCGCGGCTGTTGGGGTCAGGTGAGGTGGGCGGGCACGCTTTCCAGCGGCCTGGCCCGGCTGCTCCCTCCGAACAGCAACCAGATGCCGCTGATGATCAGCCACAGGGCGACGGCGACGAATGCCACCGCGACTGTCCACCAGGCGGAATCGGGAAAGGCCGAGCCGAGACCGATCCAGAGGACGGGGGCAGCCAGTCCCGCGATGGGGAGGACTACCGTCCACCGGGGCACCATCGCCATGCGCACCAGGGCAACGGCCAGGCAGAGCACGCCCGAGGTGGTGGCGGTGACGTTCATCATCGCCAGTCCTTCGATGGCGAGGGCGAGGGCGCGAGCGTTCGAAGCCAGCCCGGAGTTCCCGGTGGCGAGGAACTCGTCCGCAGTCTCCGAGAGCGCCCGATAAAGCGCCGCGTTCACGAGCATGATCGTCCCGGCCGCCGCCAGCAGCGCGCAGGCCACGGTGATGAGCTTCGGCGAACGCTCGCGCACAGTGGCGAACAGGATGGCTACTCCTGCGATGGTGAGGAGCCCGATGGCGCCGTGGAGCATGCCGGTCAACTGGCGTTCATGCGATGAAATCCCGGCGAAGCGCCGGAATTCGTCGGGCCAGTACTCGTGCCTGGTGTCATAGCCGCTGATCGCCGTGCCGGCGACGAACGGCACGATAAGAAAGAGCAGGAACAAGCCTGCGATGCGCTCGACGGGGAACTGGATGTTCACGTGAAAACCCTCCGCCTGGATGCGCCAGGCAATGTCGCTGGGGACTCCTCGAAGCATGCGGCCGAGGACCTCCGTGCTGACCAGCGCCGGGCTGAGGCCGGTTGCCAGCCGATCGCTGTAGTGCTCCCACAGGTCCGAATCGATTTCCAACTGGCGGGCCGCACGGGCGGTTTCAGGCATCGCCGTGCAGTACAGCCGCACCCAGCGCCTGACGAGCCCGGGGACGAAGCCCCCGGCGGGGACGAGCGCGGTGGTCATACGCCGCTCCTCTGGGGCTGTAACGGGCCGGCTTGCGGGAGCGCTGCGCGGGCTGCGGCAAGTGCCGCTTCGCCTTCGGCAGTCACGCGATAGAGACGCCGTCTCGGGCGCTGTTCCGCGGCGGCAATCTCGGCGGCTTCGAGACGGCTGGAGAGCAGCCCAGCCTCCTCCAGGCGTCCCAGCGCGCGGTACAGGGTCCCGTGGGCGGTGAGGCGGCGCGCCTCTTCGCGCTCCTTGAGTTCCCGCGCGACGCCGTACCCGTGGAATTCGGGCTCACCCGCGAGCGCGAGGGCAACTCCTGCGGCGAGGATGGAAACCTCGATCGGAACGAGTGTGCCGGGTTTGCGACGCATGGCCGAAGAATACGCAGATACGTGCGCTTGTCAATGCGCAACTATCTGCGTATAAGTCGGGTTGCGCCAAGGCGCGAGGGAGGAACTCCTTGAAACTCAGCTATCTGCTTCCCCTGGCGGTGCCCGCCGCCCTGTTTGCGACGACGGCCTTCGCCGATGACCCCCCGTACTCGGGTACCGCGGTCAAGAGCGTGACTGCGACACTGACCGACTCGGCGGGCCGTGCTGCCGGCACGGTCCAACTCCATCAGGACGCGGCGGGTGTCGTGCTCGTCCGCATCGACGCGGCCGGCCTCCCCGCCGGGCCACACGGCATCCACATCCACCAGACCGGCAAGTGCGAAGGCCCGGCGTTCACGACCGCGGGCGGGCACTTCAACCCGGCCAACCGGAAGCACGGGCTCGAATCGCCGGATGGGTCCCACGCCGGAGACCTCGCCCAGATCCCGGCCGACTTCGATGGCAGCGGGACACACCAGGCGACGACGAACCGCATCTCGCTCACCACCGGTCCCGCCAACATCCACGATGCCGATGGCTCCGCCCTCATCGTCCACGCCGCAGCGGATGATCAGATGACTGACCCAACCGGCAACTCCGGTGGACGGATCGCCTGTGCGGTCATCGCTGCCCCGGTGGCGTCGGCCCCGCTCCCGCCGAATACGGGGACGGGCGGCATCGCGGGCACGGGCGCGCCCGGATACGCAGCCGCTCTGGTTGCCGCCGCCGTGGCCGGCGTGATATCGCTTGCAATTGCGAAGGCGGCCCGCCGGCGAGGGTTCTGAGCACCGGTTCGATTCGCGGCACTGCGGGCCGGTGGCGCCCCCCGTCACACCCCGGCCCTGAGCGCGTCCACCGGTTTCAGGCGCGCTGCCCGCAGTGCCCGCCGGTTGCACCATCGCGGGCACTTGCGGAAACTTGAATCGTTCCCCGATAGCTCAACGGTAGAGCACGCGGCTGTTAACCGCGGTGTTCGTGGTTCGAATCCACGTCGGGGAGCCATCTCGCCAGCTCGGCGAACCCAGACCCGGGTTCGCCTTCTTTTTGCCCTGCGAAGCGGCCGATCGCGCCGCCGTGCAGCGTTCTGACGCGCGCCACGGACACAGAAACCGAGTTGGTTTCAGAGTGCCTCACGGCCCGTCGGAGGTCCGCCAGCCCATGCCTCACAGCCACGGGAGACGGCGCCCTCATCGATGTGCGAGTTCCACCTCCGCCGAGGCGACGGCCGATTCGAGGTCCAACCCGCCGCCGCGTCGTCCGGCTCGGTCCGTTGCTCCTCGACTGCGGTTCCAGGTGCCTGAACGCGACGGCTTCCGATTCCAGCTGTGCGGTCGCGGAGCTGCTGACAACGTGAAACTCGAAGCGGGCCACCGTTTAGCCGTGGCCAGGGGCGGCCGGGACTCGATCGATGATCTTTGGACGCGGTGCTTCGACTGGGATCGGGGCAACAGCGACGCCGGACCTTCTTGCAGAGTGAGCGAACTCCGGTAGAGAGGTCGCCGCACGCGAAGGCACATTCGTGTGCCATCGCCGAGACGGTGGCGAGGCCCCGCAGCCAGTCAGCTGCCGAACCAGCGAGCCCGGCGCGTCGTCCCGAACGCGACCTTCTCAGCCGCCGTCATGGGCGATGGTGACGTGAATGTCCCCGTAGGCCTGCCAGGAGTGGAGAAGAAGTCCACGTCCACACGGGCGACTGCCTCCCCACCAAACTCGATGTAGCACGCGCCGGTGCCGTCGTAACCTGGGGGAATGTTCTCGCCGCGCACTCGCGCGACGAGCTGGTCGGCAACCACGCGGGCCGCTCCCTCGGCGAACACGCCTGCCTTCGGTGTGCCGACACTTGTCACGTCACCGACGGCGTACACGCCCGGGAATCGCGTCGCCAGGGTCTGAGGGTTCACCGGAATCCATCCGTTCTCAGTCATGCCGGAGGCGGCCACGACGTCGGGAACCCGGTGGACGGGGACTCCCAGGAACAGGTCGTAAGGTAGTCGTGTGCCGTCGTCCAGCAGGGCGGCACCGTTTTCGAGAGCCGTGACTCGCCTGTTCGGGACGAACTCGATGTCGAGTGCCTTGAAGCGTTCGAGGATCGCAGCTGACGTTTCCGGCGATGGCGGGACAGGCGCGCCGAACGGCATTACAAGCCTGATCTGTGTGTTGGCGCGGCGATCCCGTTCCCGCAAGTATTCGTCCAGGAGGAAGGCGGCCTCGCTGGGAGCCGGCGGGCACTTGAACGACGGCCCGCAAACACCGATGACCGCGGTTCCTCCGGTGAAGCCTGGGAGCGTCTCTCGAAGGCGCACAGCGCCAGGGACTGAATAGAATTCGTATCCTGCCGTTGCCAGCCCCGGAGTGGCCTCAACGTCGTAGTCAGCGCCGAGCGCAACCACCATGATGTCTGCGGCGTACGACGCTTCGCCGGTGGTCACGCGTCGCGCCACCGGGTCTATGGCAGTAATCGTCTCCTGGCGAAATCGCACGCGAGGGTTCGTCATCTCGGCGTATCGCATTCGAACGGCATCGAGGGGTTTCTTCTGAAACATCACGTCGAACTTCGAGAAGCCGAAGATGAACGCATCTGAACGATCGACCAGCGTAATTTCGACGGCGCTGCCAAGTTCCTCTGCGAGCCGTGTGCACAACTCAAGGCCGCCGAAACCGGCGCCGAGCACGAGTACGGAGGTGGGTGCCGGAGGGGCGGGATTCGTCACGGGTCACTCCTGGGATGTGTGAAGACTGGGCACTTTCGTCCGCATGCCTGGCCGGCGAGCCGAGCGAGCAGAGTGACCGGACCCGGGAGCTGATGGAGGCAGCTCCACGGGCTTTGGGCGAATATGCATGCGACCTTGCAAGAATGTCCAGCGCCTTCCACATGGCCAGGGCCGGAACGCGTCATGTCGATCGGGGGCTGCCAGGTGCTCCGGCTGCAATGCCGTGACTGCCTCCAGGGACTCCGAATGCACCGCCCACCCGTACTCCCGGAGGAGTCGCCAGTCCAGGCGGGCAAGCCGCGGGGGCCGGCCGTCGAAGCGTTTCGGGTCGCATGGCATGCCCTGCCCGGCTTCGCCCGCGTAGCGGCGCTCGATGTTGCCGCCCAAGTATCAGGTCGAACGCTTCCATCGCATCACCACCTGCAGGTTCCCCGGCGGCCCCATCTCCGGCCTCACGCCCCGTACAGCGCCCGTCGCAGGTCCAGCGCCAGGTTGGTCCCGTCGAGCAGCATGTGGCGCGGGTTGAATCCCTCGGCGTGCACGCGCAGGCGCAGGTCGGCGGGCGCCAGGTCCGCCGGGATCGAGATGCCGGCCACACCGTTCGCGTCCGTGAGGACACGTGCGACCTTCCCGTCCTGGTGGTCGGAGACGAGGATCTCCGCGCGGGCCACTGGCGGCTTCTCGCCCGACGCGTGGGCGTCGTTCTCGAGCACAGTGACCTGGGCGGTCCGCCCGTCGGCCTGCACCACCACCTGGACGTCAAGGTCCAGCAGGTAGATCAACGGTTCGGTCGTCACCGCGGCCATACCGTCGCGCTGGGGGATGCGGGCCGGGTTTGCCTTCAGCGAGACGTCCTGCTGGGCCATCCCGTGGTCGGTGGTGATCACGAAGAGCGTCGACTCGAACAGGCCCCGCGACTCGATGGTGCTGAGCACGTGCCCGACGCGGACGTCGGTCTCATCGAGGGCCGCGCGTGCCCCCTCGTGATGAGGGCCGTAGTCGTGCGCGCTGGAGTCGGGCTGGGCGAACTCGTGGTAGACGAAGATCGGCGCCGGGTGCGAATCGTCGAGGAAGAGCTGGCGGGCCTGTGCGAGCGCGCGGTTGTCGATCTGCCCCTGGAGCTTGTGGCCCTGCTCTTCGAGCTCGTTGAACCAGCGGGGGTTGATTTCGTGCTCAGTTTCCTTCGTGAGCATGATGAGCTGACCGCGGTCGCCGATGAGCCGGCGTTCGAGCGACGCGTGATCGGCGCCGCGCGTGCAGGGTTCGTTCACCGAAGCGGTGAGCGCCTCGTGCCCGAAGACGCGGTGGAACGCCTCGTACAGCGTCTCCACACCGCTGCCCAGGAAGCGGGCGGTATCGAACTGCTGCCCCTGTGGCGAAACGGTCTCGCGCGACTCTCGCAGGTAGTAGCTGGGGTTCACGATGTCGTGGTGGCCGCACCAGGCGCCCGTGCCGATCGCGTTGTGGCTTGGCCACGTGATGCTCGGGAAGTTCGTGATGCTCCCGTGGCGGAGCATTACCCCGCGCTCGATGAGGCGCCGCAGGTTCGGGATCGAGCCGGGTTCCGTGTCGAGCCGGTGCAGCAGCTCGGTGTGGGACTGCCCGTCCAGGAGGATGATGTACACCCGCTCGGGATGTCCGCCGGCCGCATCCAGCACCTCCTCCAGCACCCGGCCGTCCTGCCGCGCCATGTAGACGTCGGGGGCGAGACCGCGTTCGCTGCTCGTCCGGCCGGTGATGTCCTTTCCGTCGATCAGGGGGAAATTCATGAGCCTGGCGATCGTCGGTGCAATGTCGACCTGGCGGGCCGGCGCCTCGACGACCGCGCCGGCCTTGACGCCCGGCCCGCTGAAGACCAGGGGCGACCGCGACTGGATCACGTCGAGGGCGCCGTGCTGGCCCGGCTGGCGGCCGTAGCAATAGCTCTTCGGGTTGACGACCAGGTCCGGCGCGTTCGGGCTATCGAACAGCTGCGAGATGCGTTCGTAGGCGTACGGGTAGGTAAGGCTCTCCGGTTCGACGAAGTTGGTCTCAAGGTCGTTGCTGCCTGCTGCCAGTTCTTCGGCGTACGTGGCCAGGGCGCGGAAGTCCTGCCGCTCGATCGGGTTGACGCCCGCCGTCTCGACGACTTCGTATTCGTAGCCGCCGGCGGGCGCGTAGCGGCGCACCCAGCGCACCATCCCCCGGAGCGCCCATGCTTCGTACGCCCACGAGCCGTCTGTCTCTTGCCGGGCCGTTGCCACGAAGTCGGTCCAGGCGCGCCCATCGTCCGAGGTGAGCAACTTGTGGATGGCGAGGTTGCCCGACTCCTCCTGGTTGTGGTCCAGCCCCTGACCCCCGGGGCGCTCCGGGCCGATGGCGCTCCCGGCGATCTCCAGCATGGTCATCTCCCACCCCTTCCGGAACTCCGATTCCCGCGGGCGAGCTCGAAGGCCATCTCTGCGCTCTCCCAGTGTCCGGCGTGCATCGTTCAGCCCCCGAGCTGCCAGCCCACGAACGGGTCCTCGGTCTCGACTTCCATCGCGCCGAGGAACTTCGCAGTCATGCCGTAGAACCCGGTCAACAGGTTGATGCCGACGATCGTCGAGCTGTCGAAGTGTGCCGCGAGCGCGTTGTGTACCTCGTCCGAGGGGTGGTCGCTCGCTGAGAGCGCATCGACGTACCCGAGCATCGCCTTTTCCGCGTCGCTGAAGAGGTTGCTGTTCCGCCAGTGGTGGAGGGCCACGATCTTCTCGTCGCTCAACCCCGCCTGCCGCCCGATGCGCACGTGCTGGTGCCACTCATAGGTCGAGTGGTGGAGGATAGCCGTCCGCAGGATGACCAGTTCGCGGGTGGCGACATCGAGCCCGCACTGGTTCCAGAGCCCGTTGCCGAGGCGAAGATAGGAGCGCCAGAGCTGCGGGTTGTTCGCCATCGCGCGGAAGATGTTCGCGGGCTGGCCGTTCGTCGCGTTCCGGTCCCAGACATAGAGCAGGTCCTCGGGGATGCTGGAGCGGTCGGCATAGGGCAGGCGGGCCATCGGCGGACTCCGAAGTGAAGTGTGCGCGGGAGTGTAGCTTCTGGGAGTGCTGAGTGCTGAGTGCTGAGTGCTGAGTGCTAGACTCGTGGTCGATGGAAGGACAGGGGGAGCCCCGGCCCGGGGCGAAATGCTGGTGTGGGTGCGGGAGTGAGCCGAAGGAGGGGGCGTTCTTCCTTCCCGGACACGACCGCGCCGCGGAGGCGGCGGTGGTGACGCTCGTCTACGGCGGCATCCCGCAATTTCTCGCGGCTCACGGCTTCGGGCCCGATGGCCGCAGCGCGATCAAGGATCTGGCAGAGTTGCGCCGGAGCGAGAGCCGTTAGTCCGGCACCGCGCCCGTGCGTGCCAGGGCGGCGCGCAGCTTCTCCGCGGTCGCCCCGGTAAACCGCAGCACCTCGGCGGCAATCCCTTCGTCGATCGCGGCGAGGCCGAGCAGGACGTGCTCGGGGCCGGCACCGGGCGCGTCGAGCGCTTGCGCTTCCTTCAGCGAAGTGTCCACTGCTTGTTTCGCCCGGGGCGTGAGGCCGATACCAGCGGTTGCCGCGCTGGCCGCCGCGTTCGCCGGCGCAACGAAACTCGCGATAGCGGCCTCGACGCTTTCGCGGACGGCCGCCGGAGTCGTGCCACAGGCCGCCAGCATCTCCAGGGCGGCCGGGCTGGCCTGGTCGAGGATCGCCAGCAAGAAGTGTTCGGTCCCCAGCCAGTTGTGATTGCGGGCTCGCGCCGCCTCTTCGGCCAGCACGAAGAGGCGATGGGTTTCATCCGTGAAGCGGTCGCGCTTTCCCCCCTGGAGACGGCGGCGCTCGGCCGTCTGGCGCGCTTCCTCCTCCTTCAGGAACTGCACCACCGTCGACTCTGAGATGAGCCACTTGCGGCCGAGCTGCAGCCCCGGCAGCGTCCCTTCGTTCAGGTACCGGTAGACCGCGTTCTTGTCGAGGTCCAGTTTGTCGGCTAGCCACTCCGGCGTCCGAAAGTCAAGCGTGTCTGGCATGATCTAACCCTGTCTAAGATTGTTGAGATCAGATACAAACGTTTTGACCTTGTCAAGCTTTTGTTTCCGTCCGCCGGGGAATTGACGGAGGGCTTATGCTCTCGCCATGCGAAGGCGACGCCTGCGTGCTGCGGCCGGCGGCTCACGGGAAGAGTTGCTCACGAAGGTGCGCCCCACGCGAGGACGTGCGGCGCCCGCTCCGCTCATCGCCGCGCTCGCAGGGAACCGGGCCATCAGCCGCCGCGTCGAAAGCGGGCTGCCGCCTGAGCTCCGGCTGCGCCTGGAAGGCATGTCCGGGGTTTCTCTCCGAGGTGTGCGGGTCCACCCGGAGTCTTCGGAACCGGAGGCCCACGAGGCCCACTCCTTCACCCGCGGGGATGACATCCACCTTGGACCGGGCCGCGGCGAGGACCTGGCGCACGAGGCGTGGCACGTGGTCCAGCAGCGCCAGGGCCGCGTGCCGGTGACGGGCGAGTCGCGCGGCGAGCCGCTCAACCACGACAGCCGCCTCGAAGCGGAGGCCGACGAGAAGGCTTCTGAGGCCGGCCGCCGGCCAATCCCGTCCAGATCCAGGCCCATGTCGATGGCCGCCGCCGCGCCCGCGAAGGCCGCTGTCCAGCTGAAGTGCAAGATTTGTGGCGCAAAGAGCCACAACGCCAACAACTGCCCCAAGAACCCGAACAAGAAGGAAGAGGAAGGCGGGGGTGGCCGGTCGGTTACGCCGGCGGGCAAGAAGGAGAAGGAGCTTTTCCGGCTCATCCTGCCGAAGCTCGACCGCGACTCGATGTACGGCCCGGGGGCGAAGAGCCTGGTGGGCGGGTACAACGGCAAGCCGAACGGCCTCAAGGACTCCAGCGTCCGCATCGACCGCCAGGGCCTCGGCAACGTCCAGTTCCAGGTCGGCGACGTGACCTACGCCTGCGCTACCTTCGAACAAGACGCCAAACCAGGTTCGATCGTTGCGGCGCTCTTCCGTTCGTTGGACAGCGGGCAGAACGAAGCGGCGGCGTAGTCAAACCAGCTTTGGCAGCACCTTTTCGGTGAACAGCACGAAACTCTCGTGGCTCAGCGGCGCGGCGAGCAGGTAGTTCATGGGCAACGTGTCTCGCAGCTCGATGAGCTTGTCGGTCACCTGGTCCGGCGTCCCGTGGACCATCACCTGGTTCACGTAGCGCTCGATGGCGTCGACGCCGTCGTGGAGGCGCTTCGCGTAGGAGCCGACGGTCCAGCGCGCGCCCTCGTAGGCGACCTCGCGGGCCTGTTCAGCGGTCGGCGCTATCGCCAGGAGGCGGGCCATCGGGATATCGCGGCCCTCGATTGAGTACCCGTGGGCTTCGAGGGTCTGGCGGTACAGCTCGCGCTTGTCGCGGATCTCCTCGTGCGTGGCGTGCGGGTCCATCAGGATCGTGTGGCCCTTGCTCGCCGCGCGCTGGAGCGCCTCCGGTGATGTTGCCGCCAGCCACGTGGGCGGGTGCGGCTGCTGTGCAGGCTTCGGCAAAACCTCGACGCCTTCGTACTCCCAGAACTGGCCACGATAGGTCAGCCGCTCGCTTGTCCAGGCAGCGAGGACGATGTCGACCGCCTCCTGGAAGCGGGCTGCGCTTTCCTCCACGGGGACCTTGAAGGCGGTGAACTCCGTGGGGTCGAAGCCCCGGCCGGCGCCCCAGTTGATCCGGCCGCCGGAAAGGATGTCGAGCATGGCCACCTCTTCGGCGAGGCGCAGCGGGTTGTAGAAGACCGCGAGCGAAACTGCCGTCCCGATCCGCAGGTTCTTCGTACGAGATGCCACGTGCATCGCCATCAGGTGGGGCGACGGGCACACGCTGTACGTATTGAAGTGATGCTCCGCGAGCCAGACGCCGTCGTAGCCGCCTTCGTCCATCACGGCGATGCGGTCGAAGGCCCGCTGGTACACGGTCTCGAGCGGGATTCTTCGCGACCAGGAGAAGAACTGGAGGACGCCGACTTTCACGGCGCGAGCTTAGCAGGTTGGGCCAGGTCTACGGGCCCCTGGGCGCGCCGGTCGCCGGGATTGGCCGATCGGCCACGATTTCATCCCTATGAGGGATGCCGTACCGCTCCGGGAACCGATATGGTTCGCGCCACACCGGCCGGATCGGTCGGCAAGAGACGTGCATGGCCGAGTTCATCGACGCACTGAGGCTCCATTCGCCGGGGAGCGGGTTCGAGGCGCTGCTCCTCGCCGCCTGCCTCGCGGCCGCGCTGGTTACCTTTGCCGGGGCCGCGGGCAGATCGGCCGCCATCCTCGTCACCGCGGGCGCTCTCGGCGCGTTTCTCCAGATCGGGCACATCTCCATCCCGTTCGCCGTCGCGATCGTGGGCGTTTTGCTGTGGCGCAGGCGCGAGTCCCTGCCCCGCCAGCGCGGAGGCTTCCCCTTCGCGCGCGAACTCCTCGTCGTCCTGGGAGGGTTCTCCCTCTACGAAATCGGCCGTTTCACCTTCGTCGGCGACGCTGCCACCGCCGAAGCGAACGCGGACCGGGTGGTCGACTTCGAGCGCACGTTCGGCGCCTTTTTCGAACCCTCGCTGCAACGGTGGGTAACCTCCGTCGAACCCGTGAACCGTGTCCTCAGCACGTTCTACTCGCACGGGTTCCTGGCGGTTGTCGTCGGCGCGGTGTTGTGGCTCTACTTCACGGACCCCGAGCGCTACCGGGTCTACCGCAACGCGCTCGGCCTGTCGACGGTCCTCGCGATCGTGGTCATCGCGCTCTACCCGGTAGCGCCTCCGCGCCTGATGCCGAACCTCGGCATCGAAGACACAGTGGTGAGCCTTGGGGCGGAACACGCGTTCGCGAACGAGTTCGCCGCCATCCCGAGCCTGCACGTCGGCTGGTTCGCGCTCACCGGGTGGGTGCTGGGGTTATCGCTTCGCGGCCCCGCGCGCTGGGCCGTCGCGCTGTCCCTGCCGGTGACCATGGAACTTACCGTCATCGCGACGGGCAACCACTACTGGGTGGACGGAGTCGTCGGCTCGATCATTGCGGTCGCCCCCGCGCTGGCGCTCCAGGCCAATTGGCGGCGCAAAGCGGCCCGGGCGCTGCGCCCGGTGGCGTTCGCGTTCTCCAACGAAGGCCCCGCCCACACCAGGCTGCGCGCATCCGTCCTCTCGCTCGGCGGCCTCTTCCTGTACCTCGGCCTCGCCCAGCAGGTGAACCCCGGCTTCACGGACTTCTGGGGATACCTCTTCTTCCAGGTGGGGGCCACGCTGCTCGCGCTGATCGTTGGCGAAGTGGCGCTCTCCAGCCGCGGGGGCCTCTCTCCGTTGACCCACGGCATTGCGGTTGTCGTCAGCTTCGCCGACGTGTTCGGCACCGACGGCAACCTCTACTCGCGCATCGATGAGTACGACAAGCTGACGCACTTCCTGGGCACGGCCGCGATTGCCGCCGGAGCCTACGACCTGTTGCGGGCTGCTTCGCTCCCGCGCAACTCGGTCCGCCCGCTGGCCGACCGCCTCTCCCTGGCGATGGCGGTTGCCATTGCGGCCGGCGTGGCCTGGGAAGTCTACGAGTACCTCGGGGACGTCGTGTTCCACACGGCAAGGACGCAGGGGCGATGGGACACCCTGAACGACGTGGTCTCGGACACGCTCGGGGCGCTCGCGATCGGGTGGCTGCTGTGGGCGCAGGAGCGCGAGGCAGGGCGGGCCGCCGAGCGCCTGCCGGAACGGCTGCCGTAGGCCGCTGCAACGCGTTCGCAACGGCGCGCCGCGGGCGGGGGGCGCGAATGCAAGTTGATTCCTCGCACTCTGACCTTACGCACCGGAACGACCGGTGGGACATGGAGGAATACATATGTCACTGGGCATCAGCCTCTTCTTGCTCGCGGTCGGCGCCGTCCTGGCGTTCGCCGTGAACTACAGCGTCAGCGGCCTCGACATCGCGGCGGTCGGCTGGATCCTGATGGCCGTCGGTGTGCTGGGAGTCTTCCTGTACTTCCTGTTCCTGGCCAGCTTCGCCCCGTTCTACCGCGGTGACACCCACGCCGGCCACGGCGACGTGGTAGACCGCCCGACCCACGACCACATCCACTAGGGCACGAAGACGATGCTGCTTCTGCTGCTGCTCCTGGTCGCCGCCGTCTTACTCTTCGGCGGGCTGGGCATCTTCGTCGCCAAGGCGTTCTTCATCGTCCTCGCCGCAGTGCTCATTGCCGGGCTGATCGGCGGGAGCACGATGTTCCGGCGGCACGATTGACCGGACCGGTTCGAGCCGGGAATCCCCTACCCCCGGGAAGGAGGCGCCACCAGGCGCCTCCTTCTCCATGCCCGGCCCGGAGCGTGTAGGATGCCGCCGCGAATCCCGATGCGAAGGTGGCGCCATGCCCTGGGTCGAAGTCAAAGGCACCGACATCTACTACCAGGAGGAGGGCTCAGGGCAGCCGCTCGTCTTCCTCCACGGCATGTCCTCGTGCGGGGAGGCATGGTGGCAGCAGTTCGCCCACTTCCGCGACCGCTTCCGCTGCATCGCCTACGACAGCGTGAACCACGGGCATTCTTCGAACTCCCCGCGAGACGAGGACGAGCCGGACCGCGCGGATGAGCTCGAGGGCTTCCTCGCCGCGATGAACATCACCCGCCCGATCCTCGCCGGGAACTCGATGGGCGGGAACACACTGACGCGCTGGGCAACCCGCCACCCGGAAGAAGCACTGGCGCTCATCCCTTCCGGCGCCGGGGTCGCGAAGCCCGGGATGCCGGGTGCGACGCCGCCCCCGCTCAACCCCATCGGCCCGGACGTGCTCTTCCTGCCGATCGGCGACTCGCTCACCGATGGTTTCAAGCAGGCCCAGCCGCGGATGTTCGAACGCTACCTGCGCATCCGCTCGACCGCGACCCGGCTCGAAGCCCTGCGGAACCCGCGCAGGCCCTCGCCGAAGACGCTCGCGGAACGGGAGAACATGCACCAGGCGGTGGCCCGGATCACGTCGCCGATGTGCATCATCGTGGGCGCGCTCGACGCGGCCGTGCCTCGCTGCGAAGCCCTGCACGAGCTCGTCCCGCACTCGGAGTATCACGCCATCCCCGGCGCGCCTCACAACGTCTACTACGAAGCGGCGCAACCCTACAACGCGATTGTGGACGCGTTCCTGGCGAAGGTGCTGAGCCCGGCCGGCGTGGGGTAGCGGTTGCGGGAGGTTGACTCCGATACGCCATCAAAGCGACCTATCGTGCGCTGCACGAATCAGTCGTTTTGCCGAACTTAGCTGCTCCGTACGCTCTACGGTGAAGCGCGCATAGGATCCCCGATCTTGCTTCAAATCTATGTCCGGGTACCGGACGTGTTGATCGGGGCGCCCGGCGATCGTTATCGCGACGGAGCGGGCACGAGGCTGCACCTTGATGGTCACGAAGTTGTGGGGCCGTTCCACCCAACGTTTTGAGTCTGGCGCGAACTCCAAGTATCCGCTGGGCGCGAGCTGGCGCACGTAGTCCGCGAGCTCTTTCGCCAGCAACTTCAGCCGCGGCTCTGCAAGCGCATATGAGCTTTCGAAAGCTCGATTCCCGGAGGCTGTTGCAGTCATCTTAGGCTCCTCCTTGGTTGAGATTGCCGTGGTGGGCGTACCGAGAGCCCCTGTCGATATGTCGATGGCAAGAGCAGGGCTGGCTGAATCCGCAGCCAGGGCTGCCAAGACTATTGCTTGAGGGTCCATGAGAAGTTCTCCCTGGGCCTCTCTGTATTCCGGCGAGTTCATCAGAAGAAGCACGGTTCGCCCGGCGTTCTCGATGGTGGCTCGGCTCAGTTGAGCGAATTCGCTGTTCGATGCCCGGAGTTCCCAGATGCCCGGTACGGTCGACTTCGCTGCAGGCACTGCCAGTCTGATAGCCAAGAGTCGCCTCCGAGTTAACTCTACAGAGTTTTCTCAGTCACGGCAAGGTCGCGAGTTCAGTTTGGGGAGACGATAATCCCCCCATGCCCGACCCACGCCCTATCTCGTCCGAAATCGTCTACAAGGGCCGCCTCTTCGATGTCAGCCTCGACAAGCTCGAGATGGACAACGGCGTGATCGCGGTGCGCGAGACCATCCGCCATCCCGGCGCGGTGGCGATGGTGCCCGTCACCGCGGAAGGCAGCCTGCTGCTCGTGACCCAGTACCGCCACGCCGCCGGGCGGCGCTTGCTCGAGCTGCCGGCCGGCACGCTCGAGAAGGGTGAGGAGCCGCTTGCGGCGGTCTCGCGCGAGCTCCAGGAGGAGGTCGGCCACCGCCCCGGGCGCATCGAGCCCATCGGCGGCCTCTTCGTCGCCCCGGGCTACACGTCGGAGTACATCCACCTCTTCGTCTGCACGGAGCTCCAGCCGGCGAAGCTGGCGGCGGATGACGACGAGGACATCGAAGTCGAAGTGCGGTCCCTGGAGGAAGCCCTCGATGCCATCGAATCGGGCGAGATTGCGGACGCGAAGTCCATCGTCGGCATCCTGCGGTGGGCCCGATTGGTCGAATCAACGAATCGATAGGTGCGCCAAGGTTCTATAGCTGGGATGAATGCCGCTGCATTGCTGGCCTCCAGAAGCGGGTCGTAGGATTCGCTTGGGACAGCAGAGCGCCTCGGACGTGCTTTCCGCACTTCGCCCGGCCGAAAACGAGGCCCAAGGCGATTCCTCGGACGTCCCGGGAGGGTGGGCATGCTCACAGGTACACGCGGTGCGCAACCGCTGCGCCAGCGCCGGGTGCGGCCGCGCTTCTGGTTCCTCGATTTCTACGGGTCGGCTATCGGCAAGAAGGCCGTGATGGCGGTCACCGGCATCGTCCTCCTCGGGTTCGTGCTCGCGCACATGCTCGGCAACCTGCACCTCTACCAGGATGCCGCGCACATGAACCACTACGGCGAGTACCTGCGCACCATCGGCGAGCCCATCCTCCCGCATACCGGCTTCCTCTGGATCCTGCGCGGCGGGCTCATCCTCGCGTTCATCTTCCACATCCACGCCGCCGCCACCCTCACCCTGATGAACCGCCAGTCGCGCCTGCAGGGCTACAAGGGCGGCCGGGACTACGTCGCCGCGAACTACGCCGCCCGCACCATGCGCTGGAGCGGCGTGATTGTCGGCTTCTTCCTCATCTACCACCTGATGGACCTTACCTGGGGGGTGGGCGGCGCGGACTTCAACCGCGGAGAGCCGTACCAGAACCTGGTGAACAGCTTCCAGCGCGAAGGTGTCGCGGCCGTGTATATCGTCGCGAACCTGCTCCTGGGGCTGCACATCTACCACGGGGCGTGGAGCCTGTTCCAGTCGCTCGGCTGGAACAACCCGCGCTTCAACCACTGGCGGCGCGTCTTCGCGATCGCATTTGCTGCCGTCATCGTCATCGGGAACGTTTCGTTCCCCCTTGCCGTGATGACCGGCGTCGTGGAATAGGAGGCCCGCCGTGCCAGGACTCGATGCCCACATCCCCCCGGGCCCGCTCGAAGAGAAGTGGACCACCGCCAGGTTCGAAACAAAGCTCGTCGCGCCCCAGAACCGCCGCAAGTTCGAGATCATCGTCGTTGGGACCGGCCTCGCCGGCGGTTCGGCCGCGGCCACGCTGGGCGAAATGGGCTACAACGTGAAGGTCTTCTGCTTCCAGGATAGCCCCCGCCGCGCCCACTCCATTGCCGCCCAGGGCGGCATCAACGCGGCCAAGAACTACAAGAACGACGGCGACAGCGTCCACCGGCTGTTCTACGACACGATCAAGGGCGGCGACTACCGCTCGCGCGAAGCCAACGTCCACCGCCTCGCCGAGATCAGCCTCCAGATCATCGACCAGTGCGTGGCCCAGGGCGTGCCGTTCGCCCGCGAATACGGCGGGCTGCTCGACAACCGCTCTTTCGGAGGCGCGCAGGTCTCGCGCACCTTCTATGCCCGTGGCCAAACCGGCCAGCAGCTCCTGCTTGGCGCCTACCAGGCCCTCGAACGCCAGATCGACGCCGGCACTGTGAAGATGTACCCGCGCCACGAAATGCTCGACCTGGTTGTGGAGAACGGGCGCGCCGTCGGCATCATCACGCGCGACCTGGTCGATGGGACGATCGCGCGCCACTCGGCCCATGCGGTCGTCCTCGCCACGGGCGGCTATGGCAACGTCTTCTACCTCTCGACGAACGCGAAGGGCTCGAATGTGACCGCCGCCTGGCGGGCGCACAAGAAGGGCGCCTACTTCGCGAACCCCTGCTACACGCAGATCCACCCGACGTGCATCCCGGTTAGCGGCGACTACCAGTCCAAGCTCACCCTCATGAGCGAGTCGCTCCGCAACGACGGCCGCATCTGGGTGCCGAAGGACAAGAACGACCGCCGAAACCCGAACGACATCCCTGAAGGCGAACGCGACTACTACCTGGAGCGCATGTACCCGTCGTTCGCGAACCTGGTCCCCCGCGATGTTGCTTCGCGCGCGGCGAAACGCATGGTCGACGAAGGCTACGGGGTCGGCCCGCTGAAGAACGGCGTCTACCTGGACTTCAAGACGGCGATCGAGCGCCTTGGCCGCAACGTGATCGAGCAGCGCTACGGGAACCTGTTCGACATGTACGCGAACATCTCCGGGGAGGACCCGTATCGCCAGCCGATGCGCATCTACCCGGCGGTGCACTACACCATGGGCGGTCTCTGGGTGGACTACAACCTGATGTCGAACCTCCCCGGCCTGTTCGTCCTCGGCGAGGCGAACTTCAGCGACCACGGTGCGAACCGCCTCGGCGCCAGCGCCCTCATGCAGGGGCTCGCCGACGGCTACTTCATCCTCCCGACGACGATCGCGGGGGAGCTGGCCAACTTCCTCAATCAGCCGGTGCCCTCGACCGATAGCCCGGCGTTCGTCGAAGCCGAAAACGGCGTCCGCGAGCAGATCAACCGCCTCCTCACCATCAACGGCAAGCGCAGCGTCGATTCGTTCCATCGCGAGCTTGGCCAGCTCATGTGGGACTACTGCGGGATGGCGCGCAACCGCCAGGGGCTGGAAACCGCGCTCCAGGACATCGAAGCGTTGCGCCAGGAGTTCTGGCGGGATGTCCGCGTCCTCGGCGGCGAAGCGACCCTGAACCAGTCCCTCGAAAAGGCCGGCCGCGTCGCCGACTTCTTCGAGCTTGCGCTGCTAACCTGCCAGGACGCATTGCACCGCGAAGAGTCCTGCGGGGGGCACTTCCGCGAAGAGCACCAGACACCCGAAGGCGAAGCCCAGCGCGACGACGAGCACTTCGCCTACGTGGCCGCGTGGGAGTACTGCGGGCCAGGAAAGCCCGCCAACCTCCACAAGGAGGACCTCGTCTTCGAAAACGTCCATCTCGCCCAGCGGAGCTACAAATGAGCCTCAACCTCCTCCTCAAGGTCTGGCGCCAGGCAGGCCCCGCCGACGAAGGGCGCTTCGAGACCTACACCCCGCGCGACGTCAACGAGGACATGTCCTTCCTCGAGATGCTGGATGTCGTGAACGAGGACCTGATCGCCCAGGGGAAGGAGCCCATCGCCTTCGACCACGACTGCCGCGAGGGCATCTGCGGATCCTGCGGCGTGGTCATCAACGGCATCCCGCACGGGCCCAAGAAGATGACCACCACGTGCCAGCTGCACATGCGCAACTTCAAGGACGGCGACACCATCGTCGTCGAGCCGTGGCGGGCCACGGCCTTCCCGGTGATCAAGGACCTGATCGTCGACCGTTCGCCGCTGGACCGGATCATCCAGGCCGGCGGCTACATCACTGCTCCCACCGGCGCCGCCCGCGATGGCAACGAGATCCTCGTGCCCAAGCCGACAGCGGACCTCGCGTTCGAGGCCGCGGCCTGCATCGGCTGCGGCGCCTGTGTGGCCGCCTGCCCGAACGGCGCGGGACAGCTCTTCACCGCGGCGAAGATCGCCCACCTGAACTTGCTCCCCCAGGGCCAGCCCGAGCGCTGGAGCCGCACCGTGGCCATGGTCGACACCATGGAGGAGTACTTCGGGAGCTGCACCAACTACACCGAGTGCGAGGCCGCCTGCCCCAAGGGCATCAGCATCGACTTCATCGCGAAGATGAACCGGGACTACCTGAAGGCGAAGTTCAAGGACCGGCGGCAGACGACGAAGGTCGATACGAGCGAGGCGGGCGCGTAGGGCCCGCCCCCAAGGGCGAACGAAAGCGGCTCCCGTGAGGGAGCCGCTTTGGATGGTGTGCGACGCCCGCTAGATTTGGACGACCGCCTCGCCTTCCACCACCGACTCGCCGTTCTGGTTCGTGGTGACGACGCGGATGGTCGCGAGTCCGTCTTCCACTTTCGTCACTTCGCCGGTTGCCGTGAGGGTGTCGCCGGGCCAGACCTGCTTGGTGAAGCGGACGCCGTACTTCTTCAGGGCGGTGGGGCCAACCCAGTCGGTCAACATGCGCCCGGTGAGGCCCATCGAGAGCATCCCGTGGGCGAAGACCGACGGGTAGCCGGCCATCTTCTGGGCCGCGCCCTCGTCGTGGTGGAGCGGGTTGAAGTCCCCGCTGGCGCCCGCGTACTTCACGATGTGGGTGCGGTTCACATTCTCGATGACGACCTGCTCCCGCCGGTCGCCGACTTTGAGCGTCATCTCTTCCCCCTCCCTACTGATCCACGGCGCGTTCGGTCTGGACGCCTACGCTGGTGGCGGTGACGCAAAGGACACCGTCCTGGTTGCGGTACTCGGTGATGGACTCGCTGAAGAGGAGCTTGCCGCCGCGGCGGCCTTCCTTTTCCCAGCGCTTGCCGGGGCGGGTGGTGACGGTCAGCGTGTCGCCGACGTGGATGGGGTGGTGGTATTCGTAGTGCTGCTCGGCGTGGAGGCCGCGGCCGAGGCCCCCGCCACCGCCGCCGCCTTCCGCGCGCGGCGCCGGGGCTTCCTTGCGGGGGCGCGTGAGGTCCAGCGGGTAGTTCGGCTGCCAATGCGCGCTGCACTGCACGAACGTCGGCGGGGTGACGATGCCGCCCACGGCCTTTGTGGCCGGGTCATCGGGGTCCCAGTACTCGGGCCGGATGTCGAGCAGGGAGCGGGCGAACAGCATCACCTGCGTGCGGTCGACCGGGAATTCGAATCCCTCGTCTGCCATGTGTCAGTCTCCTGAAGCAACTGAATTGCGGGAGCGATGGTACAGGGAACAGCGGACGGGGAACAGGGAACAGTCCAGTGCCGGCCGCACCTGGAGTGGCCGTCTCTTCCGCGGACGTTCGAGTCGCCGGGTCACGCTGCCGGGCCTTCACGCCAGCCCGCTTGCTAGCTCTTGGCCCCCTCCGGGGCAGGCGTCCCGGCCGCCTTCAGCCGGTCGCGGTTCTTCTCCAGGAAGACCGCCCACCAGGCGCCGAACACCGACGTGAGCGGTTCGCCCGCGGCCCGCAGCGCCAGCAGGCGGTCAAGCTCCGCGTTGACCGCGGCGCGCAACTCGTCGAGCGTGCCGTTGTTCTTGTACGTCCAGTCGGCGCCGGGGGCCCTGACATCGAAGGGGACCATGGCGGAGAGGCGCTGGTTCGCCTCGGCCTCGGTCATGCCGCGCGTTTCAAGCAGGCGCTTCCTGGCAACCTCGTCGTCGACGCCGATGAGCCACGTCTGGTCGCACCAGCGGGCGTAGCCCGGTTCCATCAGGTTCACCGCTTCCATCACGCAGATCTGGTCGGCGCCGAGGTTCGCGCGCCACCTGTCGATCTCGCCCTTGATCGCGTCGGTGATCGAGCCCATTGCGCGGGTGAGCTTGTTCATTTCCTCCGGCTTGCCGAAGACCTTCGCGCCGAGGATTTTGCGGTCCACGTACCCGTCCGGGCCGACGACTTCGCGGCCGAACGCTTCGACCACGCGGTCGAAGCCGGGCGTCCCGGGGTCGTACAGCCGGTGCACGAGCTTGTCGGCGTCGCAGTGGTGCGCGCCACGCTCGACGAGCAGCTGGCCGACGGTGGACTTGCCGGCGGCGATGGTGCCGGCGAGGCCGATGACGAGGGGGCCATAGCCGGGCCCGGGAGCCTCGGCTGTATCCGGTGCTGAAGTGCTGGGTTCGTTGGGCAAGGACGGATTCCTCGGGGTGTCGGTGCCCGAAGTTTCCCGACCCTCGCGCTCAGTGTCCACCCGGTTAGCGAGCCACAGGCTCCCCGTTGTAGGCGGCGCGCAGCTTCGCGAGGTCGAGCCGCTGCTGGGTCATCATCTCATCGATCATGCGCTGCACGGCTGCCGGGTCGCCCTCCATCATCTCGTCGAACTCCTTCGGGACGATCTGCCACGAAAGGCCGTACTTGTCCTTCAGCCAGCCGCACTGGCTCTCTTCACCGCCGTCGGCGGTCAGGGCGTACCAGAGACGGTCTGCTTCAGCCTGGTCCTCGCAACTGACGGCGAAGGAAACGGACTCGTTGAAGTTCCAGCCCGCGGGGCCGGCCTGGAGCAGCTGGAACGGCTGGTCGTGGATCTCGATCTCGACGATGGACGGCGAGCCGTCCGGCAGGTTCTGGCGGCCGGTCACGCGGACGTCTTCGAAGATGCCCGAGTAATAGTCGATGACCTCCTGGACGTCCCCGACGATCCACAGGCAGGGCTTGATCTTCCTCTGCATGGCTCCTCTCCTCGGTGGGATCCGGCCTGGAGGGCCGGGCACCTGCAGGGAACGTACGTGGCGCCACATTAACCTGTCAAGCACTGTTGATGGTTAGTGTGCAGGATTCCCGGCGGGCGAACGGAAAAGGCGCCCGGCCAACCGGCCGGGCGCCTCTTGCTCAGTCGCTAACGGGAGACGGAGGCTATGGCCGCTCGTTGGACATGATGACGGTGCCGCTCGCCGCGAACATGCCCCCAACGCCGTGGCACACGCTGATCTTTGCGCCCTCGACCTGCGCCGGCGCCGTCCCGCGCATCTGGCGGACGCTTTCCTGGAGCGCGTACATGCCGTACATGCCCGAGTGGGTGTAGCTGAGGCCGCCGCCGTTCGTGTTCAGCGGGAGCTTGCCGCCGGCGCGCGTGTTGCCGGCCGCGATGAAGGCCGCCGCCTCGCCCGGCTTGACGAAGCCCAGGTCCTCCAGCCCGTACAGGGGCAGGTGTGCGAAGGCGTCGTAGATCATCAGGTGGTCCACGTCGTCGTGCTTGATGCCGGCCTCGCGGAAGGCGTTCGGGCCCGCCACGCGGAACGCGCGCGACGAGGTCATGTCTTCCATCTGGGAGACCATCGGCGTCTCGACGGACTCGCCGGTGCCAAGGATGTAGACCGGTTTCGTCGGGAAGTCCTTCGCCCGGTCAGCGGAAGTGAGGATGAGCGCGCCGCCGCCGTCGGTGACGAGGCAGCACATCAGCAGGCGGAAGGGGTAGGCGATCATGCGCGAATTCAGGACGTCCTCGACGGTGATGGGGTCCTTCATCATCGCGTTCGGGTTCCGCGCCGCGTACTCGCGCTGCACGACGGCCACCATGGCGAGCTGCTCCTCGGTGACGTTGTACTTTTTCATGTAGCGGAGGACGGGGATGGTGAACGACGTGGGCGCGCCCATTGGGCCCGTCCACTGCTCGAACTGGGCCTGGAGGCTCGCGCCCCCGCCCATCGGCCAGCCGCCGCGGCCGATGCCGCTCTTGCCGCTCTCGCCGTGGGTGATGAGCACGGTGGTGGCCAGTCCGGCCTCAATCGCGGCGACAGCGTGGCGCACGTGGATCATGAAGGAGCAACCACCGACCGCCGTGCCGTCCACGTACTTCGGGGTGATGCCGAGGTAGAAGGCGGTCTCGGTGGGGCTGGCGCCCGCGCAGGCAACGCCATCGATGTCCTTCGGGCCGATGCCGGCTTCCTTCATCGCGCGGCGCGCCGCCTCGGCATGGAGGCCGAGCTGCGAGTACTGGGGGAAGACCCCCTGCGGGCTCACCAGCTCGGCGGCGCCGACGATTGCCACTTTTCCTGGGGTAGGCACTGGCTATGCTCCCTTCGCCGGCCGCCAGGTGGGCAGCGTGATCTCGTCGTTGACCTTCGTCGGGGCCAGCTCCAGCGGCATGTCGAGCTGGAGCGCTTCCGGGGTCTGCGGGCAGTCGATGATGTTCGTCGCCATCTGGACCCCTTCCTCCAGGCGGACGACGGCGATTGCGAACGGGGCCTGGAAACCGGGAGGCGGACGGTGGCTGATGATGTACGTCAGCAGCGTGCCCTTGCCGCTCGCCTGGAACCACTCGACTTCGGCGAACGGGTCGGCGGGGTCGAACGGGCGGGGCGGGAAGTACGCCTTGCCGGTGGTCTTGTTGCGCTGAAGCATCAGCTTCCCTTCCCGGAGCCCGGCCCAATAGGGCTCGGTCTCGGGTGTGGCCTTTGGGGCCAGCCGCGTGTAGTCGTGCAAACGGGTCCTGCCTGTGGTGGAGTCCGGTCCCGGGACAAAGGTACCGGCTGTGAATGCAGTCACAATGTCTACCGTGAAGGTGGTTGTTTCGCAACTGGCAAAGCGTGTGGAGTGGTAACCGCTGGCGGGGCCCGGATCGCGACCCGTCGCGGTGGAGGTGTCCGTTGCATTATGCTACCGACCACGTACTTCCCGGGGGTGCTCCATGTCCAGCAAGCAACAACTCATCGCGGGCCTCCGCGCCAACGCCGAACAGGCCGTTGCCCGGCTTCGTGGGATACCGCCCGAGCGGTACGAGACGGGCGTGTACGAGAACGGCTGGAATGGCCGCCAAATCCTCGCCCACATGGCGTCGATCGAGTGGACGTACAGCCGCCTGATCGAACTGGCTGCCGCGCCAGCGCCGACCGGCCCGGCTGAGAGTGGCGAACGCGCAGCGACAGCCCAGGGCGGCATCGATGGCTACAACCAGCGCCAGGTGGACAAGCGCGCGGCGGCATCCGTGGAGGAACTCATCGCTGAATTCCAGCAGAACCGGGCGAAGACCATCGCTGCCGTCGAAGCCGCGGACGAGGCCCTCTTCGACGTGCCGATCCGTTCGGCCGGCGGGCGCAGCGGGACGCTCGCAAAGGTGTTGGACGAGGTCGCGATCCAGCACGTGACCGGCCACACCAACGACATCGCCGGCTGAATCGACACCCCGGGGCCCGCTCGGTAACAATCGGCGGGTGTTGCGCGAACTGACACCCGAGGTGCGCCAGTTCCTCTCCGAGGCCACGTGGCCCGGCGTCCTTTCCACGCTCAGCCCAAAGGGCGCCCCGATCACGTCGGCCGTCTGGTTCGCGCTGATCGACGACGAGATCGTGATCTCGACACCGGCGTCCCGGCCGAAGGCGCGAAACGCGCGCCTCGACCCGCGCGTCTCGTTCATCGTGGACACGAAGGAGCGTCCCTACCGGGGCGTCGCGATTGAGGGCACGGCGACCGTCATCGAAGACCCCGAGAAGCGCTCCATGCGCCGCATCGCGGAGCGCTACCTCGGCCCCGTCCTGCCCGAGTTCATGGAGCAACGGATCGCCGCGACCGACAGGGTGATGCTGCGCATCCGGCCGTCGCGCATCCGGCCATGGGGGTTCACGTGATCCGGGCGGTCCTGTTCGACCTCGGGGATACGCTCTTCCGCCTGCTGCCCATGCCGGATATCACCGCCGAGTTCGCGCTCATCCTGGCGCAGGAAGACGTGGAGGACGCGGAGACAGAGGCGGCACGCATCGTCGAGACGCTGCGGGAGTGCCTGTACGCGGGTTACGAGCGCGGCGACCACCTCGAACCGGCCATCGCGGAGATCGTCGAGCCGTTCATCGGCGCCGGGACGCGGGCGCGAAAGCTCGCGCATGCCCTGGACCGGATCGCGGGCGAGGCCGACATCGCGCGCTGGCAGCAGGCCGAAGAACGAGAGCGGGTGTTCGATGAATTGCGCAGCGCGGGTCTCCGCATCGGCTACGTGTCCAATACCCTCACCGCGCCGGAGCTGATGCGGCGGCGACTGGAGGAGTTCGGCCTGCTGGAGCACGCCGAGGTCGCGGTGTTTTCGGTGGAGCAGCGCATCCGCAAACCGAACCCGGAGATTTACCGGGCGGCGCTGCGTGCGCTCGCAGTCGAGCCGGGAGGCACGCTCTTCGTGGGGGACCGTGTGCGGGAGGACGTGCGCGGCCCGCAGTCCGTGGGGATACGCGGCGTGCTGACACACGAGTTCCGGCAGGAGGACCCGGCCGGCGCCGGGCCGCTCGCTGTCATCGGCCACCTGCGCGAAGTGCTCGACCTCGTGGCGTCCTTGCGCTGACGGCCGGCCGGGCGCTCAACACTGCCAGTGGCGGACGAGGTCGTTGTGGCCGTGGCAGGCGAGCTCGTAGCTCGTGAGCTGTACGGCCAGCATCCCCACCCCAAGGACGACCACGAAGAGGGTTGCGAACGCCACCCCGAGGCCGTTGAACCAGCGTCCCGCCAGGAAGCCGATGACTGCCGCCCCGAAGAGCAGGACCAGGTGGACGTAGGCATAGGCCGTGTCGCGCCGCTCGATGTCGTGCTCCGGCTGCGAAATCTCAACGAGCGCGTTCATCACGCCGACGTACGCCACCAGCAACATCAGCAGCAGGAGCAGGGTGAGGAAGACGATGAGTCCTGTTGGTTTGGGGGTCCAGCCCGGCTCGCGCACCGCGGCAAATCTTGGGGGCGTCCCCGGCCGATGACAAGCGAAGGCCCCACCGGCGAGGCGGGGCCCTCACGCGCAGGTCGTTGAGGTGCTACTTGAGCGCGGCGCGCAGGTTCTCGATCACTTCGTCCACGGTGGCGACGCGCCAGCCGGCCCAGATCTCGCTTTCGCGCTGCCACTTCAGGTAGCGTTCGCGGCCTTCGGCGCGGGCGGCCGCAATCTCTTCTTCCGAGGGCTCGTGGCCGAGCCGGGCGGCGATGGCCTCGGGCCTCATGTCGCCGATCACGTCCCGGGTGACGTGGATCTGCTCGTTCGCCAGCTTCGGGCGCTCGACGAAGTGGTAGATGTAGTTGTGGTCTTTGTCATAAAAGACGAAGACAGGGATCGACTCGAATTCCCCGCCGTTGAGGAACTCCTGGATCATGTCCTTGTTCTGGTCCCGCTCGAAGTAGCGCATCTCGATGCCCATGGCCTCGGCGATGCGTTGGGCAACGCCCGTGCCACGGTACACGTCGGGGCACCAGTCTTCGCCGATGACGACCATGTGGTGCGGGCCGCCGGGGCGCGACGCGAGTTCCTTGAGCGCCGCCTTCTGCTCCTCGCTCAGGGTGAGGCCCTGGTAGTTCTGCTCGAACAGTTCGCGGTTGCGGATGCCGCTGTCGAGGTATTCCTGGAAGGTCTTCCCCTTCGCAAAGCGTTCGAACGTGATAACGGATTGGGTTGCCTGGGCCATGCGGCGCCTCCGGGTAAGTTGCAAAGTGCAACACAGAGCCTACAAAACGCCGGGACGCCTCACAAGGCGTGCCGCTCGCCCGCTTTGGCCCGGTCCCAGAGCGCGTCCAGGCCCGCCAGGTCCATGTCCCGAAGGTCGATTCCTTCCTCCTGGGCCAGCCGCTCCACTTCGCCGAAGCGGCGGCGGAACTTCGCGTTCGCGCCCCGCAACGCCTGCTCCGCATCGATGCCCAGGTGGTCCGCGATGTTCACCAGCACGAACAGGATGTCGCCGAACTCGTCCGCCCGCTCCGGGGCCAGCTCGGCGCGGGCGAACTCCGCGATCTCCTCGCGCAGCTTTTCCAGGGGTCCTTCGATGTCCGGCCAGTCGAAACCTACTTTCCGCGCCCGTGACTGGATCGCCTGTGACGCGGCGAGTGCCGGCAACTCCTTCGGCACCCCATCGAGTACCGATTCGCGGGACTTTTTCTCCGCCTTCTTGAGTTGCTCCCAATTCGCTTCGACTTCGGCCGCCGTTTTCGCGTTCCCCTCCCCGAAGACGTGCGGGTGGCGCCGGATGAGCTTGCGGGAGATGTGCTCGGTCACGTCGCCGATGCTGAATTCGCCCGCGCCTTCGGCGATGCCGGCATGGAGGACCACCTGCAGGAGGATGTCGCCGAGCTCCTCGGCGAGCGCCGCGACGTCGCCGGAGTCAATTGCCTCGAGTGCCTCATAGGTCTCCTCGAGCAAGTACGGGCGGAGCGAGACATGCGTTTGTTCCCGGTCCCAGGGGCAGCCTCCCGGCCCGAGGAGGGAGCGGATGATGTAGAGGAGGCCATCGAAGCGGCGCACGTCCTCCAGCGGGGCGATCGCCGGGACGTACACCGTGTCGAGGTATCCGAACGGCCCGTGGTCCAGTTCTCCGAGGGGGACGCGGCGGGCCGCTTCCTCACCGGTGCCGAGGGCGCGCAGGACCTGGACTTCGTGTTCTCCGGGGTACAGGTCGAGCAGGGCCAGCTTGAGCGCGCTCACGGTATCGCGGTCGAACACCTGGTGGATGAGCGCCGGCCGCAGGGGGTCGACGCGAAGGTCTGTCGCGTCGCAGACCTGGACGCTGGCGAAGTCCAGTCCCAGCGCGCCCGCGGCCGCATCGACGAAGGAAACTGCCGGGTAGACATGCGCCATCAGTCCCGCCTCGCGGGCCGCTGCCAGGAGCAGCGTCACGGTCCGTTCGGCGAAGAGCGGATGGCCCGGGACCGCATAGACCACGGGACCGTCCTCCGCCCTCGCAAGGACGCGCTCGACCACTGCCCGGTACACCTCGTCGAACGACCGGCCCGAAGCGTAAAGGTCGTCGCAATCCTCCGCCCCCGGCGCCAATGCGGCGGCGGACGGGTGGTGGCGGGTGCGCAGGATCACCGGCAGCCCCGAGGCGAGCAGCCGGCGCGTCTCCTCGGTCACCTGGGCGGGATTGCCGGGCCCCAGGCCGGCGATGTGGATACGGGTTTCGCCGTTCACACCGGCTCGACCGTGCCAGACTCCAGGCTGCGGTGGACGGCGACGAGGACGCGGGTGGTTTCCGCGGCATCCTCGAACGAGACCCGCGTCCGGCCCTGGCCGTCCATAGCCCGCGTGAATGCCTGGAACCGTTGCGGGGCCCAGTTCAGCGTCGACGGGAAGCGGTGCTGTGCCGACGTGATGGAGATGTTCTGGAACGTGTTGTCGATCGTCAGCGCGCCCCTCGTGCCGATGGCGCGGAAGTTGAACTCGATCCCCGCGGGCCAGGAATCCGGCAGGATCCAGCAGGATTCGAACACTCCGTCGAGGCCGCCCGAGTAGCGCACGGTGGCGTGGATCCAGTCATATGTTTCGATGCCGTGGCTGGAGAGCTCGCCGCGGCCGCCGGACGCATAGACCGACACTGCCGGCCGGCCGGCCAGCCAGTACGCGAGGTCCAGGCAGTGCGACATAAGAAACCAGGCCGGGGTCGTCTTGCCGCTCCAGCCCAGCAACTCCCGCGGCGAGGACACCGGGTTGTTCAGCCGCGCGTTGAACGTCCGGATCTCGCCGATTTCTCCCGTGGAAACTGCCCGGGAAGCCTCGATGAACGGGGGGTTCCAGCGGTTCGAGTAGTTCACCTCGGCGTAGACGCCGGCGGCGTTCACCGCCTCCACCATCGCCTGCGCGTCCTCATTCGTCGTCGCCAATGGCTTTTCCACGAGGACCGCGAGGCCCGCTCGCGCCAGAGCCTCAACCGGTGCGCGGTGCAAAGCGTCCGGCGTGGCCACGTAGGCCGCGGTGGCGCCGGTTTCGCGCACGGCGGTCTCGATATCGCCGAACGCCCGCGAACCGGTGGCATTCGCCAGTTCGAGCGCCCGCGCGCCGTCGACATCGACGACTCCCGCGAGCGAAGCCCCCGGCACCCGCCCGGAGGCAAGCATGCGGGCATGGCCGCTTCCCATCGTGCCGGCGCCGATAACCAGGAACTGTTTCTCCGCGGTCACCGCGAGAGCATACCAAGCATCGGTGCGGGTGGTCAGTCCAGCGGGACGATGCCTTTCGCCCTCAGGGCGGCGATGTAGGCCTCCACGTAGTGGTTGGCCGAAGCCCGCCAGGAATAGTCCCTGCTCATCGCGTTCTGCTGGATCTTGAGCCACTGGCCGGGGTCGTGGAAGGCGCGCACGGCACGCTCGAACGCTGCGATGAACCCCACCGTGCTGAACTCGTCGAAGAGGAAGCCTGTGCCGGTGTCGGGGTGTTCCTCCAGGTCCAGGATCGTGTCCGCCAGCCCGCCGGTCCGGCGTCCGATGGGGATCGCCCCGTAGCGCATCGCGAGGAGTTGCCCCAGCCCGCAGGGCTCGTACCGCGAGGGCATCAGGAACATGTCGCAGCCGGCGTAGATGCGCTGGGCGAGCCCCTGGTCGAACCTCGCCGCGAGGCGCACGTGGCTCTTGAATTCGCCCTCCATGCGCCCCAGCTCCTCCCGCAGCCACTTGTCCCCATCTCCCAGCACCACCAGCTGGGCATGGGCGGCGATGAGTTCCGGGAGTGCGCGGAGGACGAGGTCCACGCCCTTCTGCTCGGTCAGCCGTGTGACCATGGCGAGGATGGGGCCGTCCTCCTCGGGCAGCTTGAACTCCTTGCGCAGCGCGGCCCGGTTCTGCTCGCGCTCTTCGATGCTGCCGAGGTCGAACTGGTGCGGGATGTGGGCGTCGGTGCGGGGGTTGAAAAGCTCCGCATCGAGGCCGTTGAGGATCCCGCGCAGCGCATCGCCGCGCAGGGCGAGCAGTTGCTCCAGCCCTTCGCCGTATTCCGGGGTGAGGATCTCGCGGGCATACGTGGGGCTCACCGTCGTGACGATGTCGCTGTAGTAGATCGCCTGGGCGAGGAAGTCGTTCAGCTCGTCCGGGCCGCGGTAGCGCAGGTTGTGGATGGTGAACACGGAGGCGACGCCGCGCAGGCGCGGGTTGCCCCATGCGAGATTGCGCAGGGCAAATGCGAGCGGCGCCGCGTGCCAGTCGTTCAGATGGATGATGTCCGGGATCCACTCGTCGTGCTTCAGCATCTCGATGATCGCGCGGCAGAAGAACTGGTAGCGCAGCAGGTCATCGGCTTCGCCGTAAATGGAAGGGCGGTCGAAGTAGTGCGCGTTCGCGACCAGCTCCACCGGCACCCCGCCGGCGCCGGCGACGGTGGCGATGTCGATCTCCCGGTCGCGGCCGGGGAGCGGCACGGTGTACGTGCGGTGTTGGGTGGACTCGGCGTGGGCAGCCATGGCCGGGCGGTGGCAGGGCGCGACTACCCGGACATCGTGCCCCAGGTCGCACAGGCGCTGCGGCAGCGAAGCGGCGACATCGGCCAGGCCGCCAACCTTCGCGAAGGGGTCCACTTCCGCGGCGGCGAACAACACTTTCACGGCGTACCGCTCCGCAGCTCCGCCTCGATCGCGAGGCGCAGTTCGTTGGCCGCGGCCACCCGCCAGCGAGCTTCGTCTTTCTCCTGCATGGTGGCAGAGCCGAATTGCAGCGCGCGGGAGGCGTTGAGGAGCACTTCGTTCAGAAGCAAGAACCCACGGTGGATCATTGTCACGTCCCACATCGGCCGCCTGCTCGCCCACCAGAACTGGCAGCTGTGGAGCGCCGGCTGGAGCCGTTCTTCCGCGAGGAGCGCGAACTTCCGCGCTTCCGCCGTGCTGGCGGTCCGTTTCGCCACCCCGGCCAGGTGGAGGCAGTGGCCGACGTAATCCCACTGCAGTTCGTGCAGCCGGTTGCCCGGGGACTTCCAGAGCGGGTACGGATTCTGGGCGCCGAGGTCGTCGTTGCTGGTGCTCCAGGACGACGGGTACGGCTCGATCGTGTCGCCTGCGGGATAGAGCGAGAGCAGCTCGCTCGGCAGGACCATCCGCACGCGGTGCCCGCCGCGCCGCCCCTGGTGCGTGAGCAGCGCGAACGTCGCGCCGAGGAATTCCCGCTCCCAGTCGGTGATGTGGTGGCCGAACGTCTCCGCGTCCATTGCGGTGACCACGTAGGCGTCCTCATTCCCGCCCACGCGCTGGAGGTCCTCTACGAATGCCTGCGGGTTCGTCTCCCGGAACGAAATGCGGTTGCTGCGCACATCGTCGCGGAAGAGGACGGCGAGAGTGCCTTCCCCGGCGCGCACCCGGTGGATCTGGTTGATTGGCCATGCCACCGGGCACCCAACGCCGCTCATGATGAACCATTCGTGCCCCGCCCCGGCAATGGCGGGCGTGATCTCGCGGCTGTAGCACATCTCCGGCGGGAAGAACCCCCTCGGCCGCCAGGCGCTCCCGAACGCCTCGCCGTTCGTTTCGGCGTTTTCATGGATCGAGCGCGAGACTTGAGCGACAGGGATGAGGGGCAGGATGGGGTGGAATTTCCCGCTTCCCACGAACTCCACACGCCCCATCTCCGCCAGTCGGCGCAGCTGGTCGACGATGTCGCGCATGCCGTGCTCGATGAGCGTCTCCGTGAGCACGCCCTGCATGTTGATGGCAACCCGTGCGTTCGGGTGTTCCCTAAGCACGCGCAGCAGCGGGCGGTACGACTCGTCGGCCACCTTTCGCAGGATCGCGTGCGTTTGCGTTGGTGGCTGGTAGAAGTGCAGCAGCTGGGCCCAGTGCGTCACCTGGCGAGCACCCCGCCGGGGTGGGCGCCGTAGCGCTGCGGGGCGATCGCGGCGAACGGGTTGTCCAGGTACTCCAGCTCGCGGAGTTCGCCTTCGAAGGCCGGGTCGCCCGATTCCATCGCTGCCGCGATCGCGTCGAACCTGGCGCAATGGCTGTTGAACCGCTCCACCGCGTAATCGTGCGCCTGGCCGGTGGTCATCAGGAACTGCCAGTCGGACGACTGCAGCAGCAACAGTTCTCGGGCGAGCTGGCGCGCTTCGCGGCTGTCCCGCCCGAGCAGCGAGCGCGCCCGTGCCTGGCGTGCGTGGACTTCGGGCCACGTCCAGGCGGTTTCGCCGTTTAGCCACGTGCGATGGTCGCCACCGGCCCCCCACGACCCTTCCGGCAGGTCGATCCTTGCCCGCGGGGGGTCGCTTTCCACGACCTCCGCAGCGGTCGCGAGCCGTACGTCCGGGTCCTCGGCAAGCAGGCCGATGACCTGCTCGAGCCAGTTCACCCCCTCCAGCCACCAGTGCCCGAAGAGCTCCGTATCGTACGAAGCGACAAGGTTGCCACTCTCGCCGGCGCCATGCTCGTAGAGGTAGAGCTCGCGTTTCACCAGGTCGCGGAAATGGGCGGCCTGGACACCGGCCACCGCCGACGCGGCGGCCGGGTCGTACTCCGCCTTCCCGCCGAGGCCCACATCTCTGCTCGTGACTCGCCAGTAGTGCAGGCCGCTCTCGGCGTCCTTCTTGTGGAACTCGCGGTAGGCGGGGTCGCCGGGATACCCGTGCGCGGCCGACCAGACCTGGAGTCCCGTCTGTTCGTTTCTGCCGAACGCCGCCACCTTCGAATCTCCAACGAAGTAGGGCCGGAAGGTGGTGCCCTGGTGCTCCCCGCCTCCCGAAGCGCGGCTCGCCTCGTCCGCCGCCAGTGGCGGGTACGGCCCCACCATCCCGCCGAGGGCCTTCCCACGCGCCCTGCCCCCGGTGACGAGGTGGGTTTCGACGAAGAACACCTCGATCCCCGCCTCTTCCAGGTAGCGCTCCAGCCCCGGCCTGTAGGCGCATTCCGGCAACCAGAACGAACGCGGCGGCCGCCCGAAGTTCCGCTTGTGGGAGTCGATGCCCGTCATCACCTGGAAGCGGATGGCGTCGTCGTCTTCGAGGAGAGGCAGGTAGGCATGCGTCGCGGCCGATGTGGCAACCTCCAGGTGGCCCGAAGCTTCGAGCGCGCGGAAGCCTCCGAGGATGTCGCCTTGCAGTTCGTCTTCGAACAGGCGGCGCGTGGCTTCGTAGCGCTCCAGGTGGAACCGGGCAGTCCCGCCCCGCAACTGTTCCCCTGCGAACCGTTCGACATCACCCCGCGCGCGCTCGATTCGCCCATCCAGGTAGGCGCGGAAGTGCTGCACGACGAGCGGATCCTTCAGCTGCTCGGCGAGGATGGGCGTGATGTTGATCGTGACACCAAGCGACCCGTCGATCCTCGTGGCCAGGCGGCGGAACGCCCCGAGCAGTGGCAGGTAACACTCCAGCGCCGCTTCGTGGAGCCACTCTTCGCCGTGTGGCCACCGTCCGGCAAGGCGGCAGTAAGGAAGGTGCGTGTGAAGGACCAGGGTGACAGTTCCTGCCATTAGCTCACTCCCTCCTCAAGCCCAGTGGGCCAGTCCCGGCGCGAACGGGTCCGACAGGTGGGGGTGCGACGGCAGCACGCGCGCCGCAATCCCCTGCCGTCCCCCTTCACGAAACCGCACTTCCCCCCTGAAAAGCAACTCACCGTCTTCGCCGCGGGAAACCAGCGTCAGCGGAGCAGAATCGGTGGGCGTCAGCTCGTCGTGGGCGTCCGCCCGGCCGTACACGGCGTCGACGCGGAAGTCCGAGGCCGAGAGTTCGCCCGGGTGGAGTTGCACGGAGACGGTCACGCCGGGCCCCTCGCCGCGCGTAACCGAGACGTCGTGCAACTTCACTCCCGGCCAGCCAGCGCGGACGCGGTCGAGCCAGGCGGCGAGTTCCCTGGCCGCCGCAGCTCCGTCGGCCTGTAACGCATGCCACCGCTGGATCGAGGGCTGGTAGGCCCGTTCTGCGTATTCGGCAACCATCCGGCTCGTGTTGAACTGCGCGGCGTATCGCTGGATCGAGGCCTTCATCATTGCCACCCAGGCGCGGGGCACGCCATCGGCGTCGCGGTCGTAGAACGCTTCGGTCACTGCCCCTTCGAGCAGGTCGTAGATCGAGTCGGCATCGAAGGCGTCCTGGGCCTCGGGGTCGTCGTCCAGCTTCGCCCGGCCGACTGCCCACCCGCAGCCCGGTTCGTACGCCTCCCACCACCAACCATCGAGCACACTCATGTGGATGGCCCCGTTTGCGCAGGCCTTCATGCCGCTCGTGCCGCTGGCTTCGAGCGGCCGCAGCGGGGTATTGAGCCAAACGTCGCAGCCCTGGACGAGCAGGCGCGCCAGCTCGACGTCATATCCTTCCAGGAGGATGAGCCGTTCCCGGAACTCGGGCCGCGCGCTCAGCTCCATCACTTCCCGGATGAGCGCCTTCGCCGGCTCGTCCCGTGGGTGGGCTTTCCCCGCGAACAAGAACTGCACGGGGCGCTCGGGGTTGTTCACAATCGCAGCGAGGCGCTCGGGGTCGCGCAACAGCAGGGTGGCGCGCTTGTAGCCCGCGAACCGCCGCGCGAAGCCGATCGTGAGCGCTCCGGGCTGGAGCGGCTCGCCGCGCGTCCCCGTGCGCCGCGAAAGCCCACGGCTCATGAGGGCGGCGCCGTGCAGCGCGCGCGCGCGGTGCACGAGCGCTTCCCGTTGCCGCTCGTGGAGGCGCCACAGCTCCTCGTCCGGCGCCGCCGAGATACCCGACCAGTTCGCGTGCACCGGGTCGTCCCGCCATTCGGGCCCAACGTACCGGTCGTAAAGGTCGCCCATCTCGTGTCCGACCCAGGTCGGCAGGTGGACGCCGTTGGTGACGGAGGTGATCGGGATCTGTTCGACTGGCAGCGACGGCCAGGCCGACTCCCAGAGCTTTCTCGATACCCCTCCGTGAAGCGCGGAGACGCCGTTGCGGAAGGTGCTCATGCGCAGGCCCAGCATCGCCATCGAGAACGGTTCGTTCTCGTCGCCCGGGTTCGTCCTTCCCAGGCCAATCAACTCGCGCTGGTCGACGCCCAGTTCGTTGGCGTAGTCGCCGAGGTACCGGTTCATCAGGTCGGCCGGGAAGAGGTCGATCCCCGCGGCGACGGCCGTGTGCGTGGTGAAGGCGGTGGCCGCGGCAACGGGGATGCGCGCTTCGGGGAAGGAGAGCCCCCGCTCCTCCCTCAGCGTGCGCACCCGTTCGAGCCCGAGCAGCGAGGAATGGCCTTCGTTCATGTGGCAGGCCGAGGGGTTCAAGGCCATCGCACGTAATGCCCGCACGCCCCCGACGCCGAGGATGATCTCCTGGCGAATCCGCATTTCGTGGTCGCCGCCGTAGAGCCGGGCCGTGAGTTCGCGGTCCTCGGGAGCATTCGGAGGGATGTTCGTATCGAGCAGGAACAGGGGCACTTTCCCGACCGCCAGCCGCCAGACCGCAGCCATCACCGTCCGGCCCCCGACCGGGACCGGGACCGTGAGCTGCCGCTGCCCGCCGTCCATCACGGCCCGGATGGGCTGCCCGGTGATGTCGATTTCCTGGTAGTCCTCGCGCTGCCATCCGTCGGGGCCGAGGTGCTGGTGGAAGTAGCCTTCGTGGTAGAGCAGCCCCACCCCGACGAGCGGCAGGCCGAGGTCGGAGGCGGACTTGAGGTGGTCGCCGGCCAGTACTCCGAGGCCGCCGGAATAGTTTGGAAGGCTCTCCGTAAACGCGAACTCAAGCGAGAAGTAGGCGACCGGCTCGGATTCGCTCGCGCCCTCCAGGGCGAGCAGCGGGTCCCGGGCGAGGTACGCCGAGAACGCGCCCGACACCCTTCCCAGGTGGGCGAGGAAACCCTCGTCGCCCGCGAGGCCGGCGAACGTTTCCGGCGCCGCCCGTTGCAGCACGGCCACGGGGTTGTGATGCGTCTCTTCCCACAATCCGCGGTCGATCCGTTCGAAGAGGGCCGCGGCGTCGGTGTTCCAGCTCCACCAGAGGTTGTAGGCGAGCTCGTGGAGCGCGGAGAGCGCCGGGGGAAGCTGTGGCTCGATGGTGAGCGTCTGCGAAACGCGAAGGCGCATCCCCGCATTGTACCCTGCCAGTGCTTCCAGCCTGTGAACGGCTGTTCCCACATCCGGCCGCGTGCGAACATGGAGATTCGGCCGGCCCTGGCCCGGGATGGCGAAGCGCATGCCCTACCGCGCGGTACTGTTCGACGTCGGCGATACGCTGTGGCATTCCGCTGCCGCCCCGCCGGCCGCGGAATTTCGCCGCCTCGCGGCCGAGCGCGCACGCGCTCACCTGGCGCGCGTTGGAGTGAACGCCGGCGATCCCGCCGGCGCCGCGCGCGTCGCGTGGGACGCGCTCGAAAAGGCCATGCGCCTTGCCCGCGCAACCGACCTCGTGGAGCCTGACTACGGGGCAGTTGTGAGAGACGCGCTCGAACGCGCCGGCCTGCCCCTCACCCGCGAACAAGCGCTGGAGTTCCTCGACGCGATCTACATCTCGGGCGAAGAGGGCGGGAAAGTCGCCTACCCGGACGCACGCCCCACCCTCGATGCGCTCCTTGGGCGCGGGTTCCGCCTCGCGATCGTCACGAACCGCGCGTTCGGGGGCGAGCGGTTCGCCGAAGATCTGCGCGCGGCCGGGCTCGAGATCCCGTGGGCGTCGGTTGTGACGTCCGTCGAAGTGGGTTACCTCAAGCCGCACCGGGCCATCTTCTGCAAGTGCCTGTCCGAGCTTGGCATCGAACCGGGCGGGGCCGTCATGGTCGGGAATTCGCTCGCCGAGGATATCGCCGGGGCCCAGGCAGCCGGCATCGCCGCCGCCTGGCGGCGCAGCGTCCCGGACGCCGAGGGCGTCCAGCCGGATTTCGCCTTCGACGAGCTGGCCGAACTGCTCACGTGGGATGCCCTGCGGGAGGCCGCGCATGGCTGACCAGCGGACCTGGGGGGGCCGTTTCGAAGGCGGCATGGAGCAGCTCACGGCCGAGTACACCGCCGGCATGGACCGCGACTTCTGGGCACATGACATCGCGGGCTCAATCGCCCATGCCCGCATGCTCGGCAAGCAAGGGATTATCCCCGCCGCCGACGCTGAGGCGATCGTCGCCGGGCTCCAGCTTGTCCTGGAAGACTTCCGCGCGGGCCGGGTGACCTGGCGCCCTGAGCTGGAAGACATCCACACGCACGTGGAAGTGCTCCTTCGCGAGAAGATCGGCGATGCGGCGGGCCGTCTCCACACCGCCAGGTCCCGGAACGACCAGGTCGCGTTGCTCAACCGCATGGTCGTGCGCGAAGCCTGCGACATCGCCGGCGATGCCCTGCGCGACCTCATCGGCGTGCTCTGCACCCTCGGCGAACAGCACGCAGCCGACCCGATGCCGGGCTACACCCACGTCCAGCGGGCGCAGCCGGTTACGCTCGGGCACCACCTGCTGGCCTACGGGGAGATGCTGCTCCGGGACCTGGAGCGCTTCGCTGATTGCCGGCGGAGGACCAACGTACTCCCGCTCGGCTCGGGCGCGCTCGCAGGCTCGCCGTACCCGCTGGACCGCGAGATGGTCGCCCGGGAACTGGGATTCGATGCGGTCTCGCGAAACAGCATGGATGCGACCGCCGACAGGGACTTCGTGGCCGAGTTCGCTGCCGCATGCGCCATCACCCAGGTGCACCTCTCGCGCTTCGCGGAAGACATCGTCCTCTGGGCGAGCGCTGAGTACGGCTTCGTCACGCTGCCCGATGGGTTCGCCACCGGCTCGAGCATCATGCCCCAGAAGAAGAACGCCGATGTCGCTGAGCTTGCCCGGGGGCGCTCGGGGCGAGTGATCGGGGAGCTGGTCGGGATCCTGGCGACGATGAAGGGCCTGCCGATGGCCTACGACCGGGACCTGCAGGAAGACAAGGCCTATATCATCGGCGCTTCGAACGTGGTGTTGTCTTCTCTCCGGATTTTCGCCGCCATGGTCCCCGCGCTGAGGTTCAACCTCGACCGGATGCGTGAGGCCGCCGGCCAGGGCTTCTCACTCGCCACCGACGTCGCGGATTACCTTGTCAAGAAAGGCATGCCGTTCCGCCAGGCGCATGAAGTCGTCGGTGGCCTCGTCCGCGAGGCCGAGCGCCGCCACTGCGAACTGAATGAGCTCCCCCTCGAGGTGTATCGCGCGGGGAGCGAGCTCTTTGAAGCAGATGTGCTGGAAATCACGGTAGATTCGGCGCTTGCGGCGCGCGACATCCCCGGCGGGACGGCGCCGCGCCAGGTGCGCTTTGCGGCGGCCCAGCTGCGGGCGGCGCTGGGGTAGGGCTTCACCCCAGCATCTCCACGAACGGTTCGACCCACTGCCGCATGGTCTGACCACGAATGGGACCGCAAGACGCTCGACATGCGCCCGGCGGAACGTCTCTGAATCTCTCCAACCTAAGCGGTCGAACTTCGCGCCAGTGCGTGCGCGCCTGATCCTGAACACCCGACGAGAACTCAGGGTCGTCCGAAGCGACCGAGTGCAAACCGACGGTTTTGGAGTTGTGGCTCGCCAAGCGGGCCGTTCTCGGCGCTCAACCGATCCTTCACAAACGAGGTATGCTCTCCGGCTATCACGTACGGGGCTGAACGAATGACCGAAATCATCGAGGGCGAGGCGGAAGATGCGGACCTTCACGAACTCCACGGCCTGATTCGCCGGGGCCAGCAACTCTGGATCGAGGGACAAAGCGAAGGCATACCTCAACACGACCAGATGACTATCTACGGGCCGTTCGGTGGCCCGCTGCGAGTATTCACGGGAGACCACGATCCGCGGCAGGCAGCGACGCGGGCGCAGTTCCAGGGTGGCAAGTCCGCTGTCGAGATCGTGAGGACGATTCGGTCGGGCGAACTTGCTGTCGTCGTCAGTCTCTCCCGGAGTTCGGTGCAATTCGTCGATCGAACTGAACCTCACCCGTGGACGCTTCGGGTTACCGAGGTCTACCAGCGCGTCGAGAGCGGGTGGCTTCGTCTCCATCGCCACGCCGACCCCCTGATCGCGCCCAGGCCATTATCTGAGACGCTAGCCCTGATTCCCAGAACGTAGCCCCGGTTCGGCCGATCACGAACTACGGTTCGTTGGCGGCAACCCTGTCACCAGCGGGTCCCGTTCCCACGGCACCGGACGCTCCTCTGAGCGTTTCCAGTCGTGCTCTTGGCCCGCGGGTCGCGCCACGAACCGCCTTCCGCCGCCAAGCCCGTCGATCTCGCGAGCATCGGGTTCCGACCGCCGGACGGCGCTCGCCAGCGCGGCGCGCACAGGCACTTCTCGACGCCGAGAATTCGCGCCAGCCTCAGCCCTGTAAACAACGGTCATGGGAACGACAACTAGTTGAGCAGCTTGAGCAGATCCTTGGTCGCTTCCGCGGCGGCGACCACGCGGGCGCGCTCATCGTCGGTCAGCGGCAGTTCGAATGTCTTCTGGATGCCGCCTTCGCCGAGCTGGCAAACCGTGCCGCTGAAGACGTCGCGGATGCCGTACTCGCCCTGGTGGTAGACCGAGCACGGGATGAGCCGGCGCTGGTCCAGGAGGATGGCCTCGGCCATGGCGATCGTGGCCGCCGACGGTGCGAAGTACGCCGACCCGGTCTTGTACAGTTCGCCGATCTCGGCGCCGCCGCGCATGGCGCGGGCGACCAGTTCCTGCACCTTCGCCTCTGGCAGCAAGTCGGTCAGGGGCACGCCCCCGACCCGGGTCTGCGAGACCACGGGCACCATCGTCGTGTCGGTGTGGCCGCCGATGACGTAGCCGTGAACGTCCCGGACCGAGACACCGAGCGCCTCGGCGATGAAGTAGCGGTAGCGCGCGCTGTCGAGGGCGCCGCCCTGGCCAACCACCCGTTCGCGCGGGAAGCCGCTGGCCTTCATCGCCACCTGGCACATCGCGTCCATGGGGTTGGAGAAGATGATGAGGACGGCGTTCGGGGAAGCTTTCGCCGCCTCCGTAACCTTGGCCCGCACGATGTCGGCGTTGCCGTTCAGGAGCTCTTCGCGGGTCATCCCGGGCTTGCGCGGCGCGCCCGCGGTGATGATGACGACATCGGAATTCGCCGTCTCTGCCCAACCGTCGGTCGCGGAGATGCGGGTGGAATAGCCCTCCCAGGCGGAGGCCTGCGACTCGTCGAGGGCCTTGCCGAAGTGCATCGTGCCGGCGAACTGTGGGTCGTCCTGGAGGACGACATCGCAGATGTCGCGTTCGACCAGGCGCTGCGCCATCGCGCCGCCTGTCATGCCGGCGCCGACGATCGTGACCTTCTTCCGAGGCATGGGGAGACTCCAGAGGGGAGGGATGATTGCGGAACGCACGTTAGCACGCGCGCCGCCTACAACGGATGGAATTCGTCGATAGCACGGGCCACGCCCTTCGATTCCCCGGACGATGCGGAGCGGGGCAGGCTCAGCGGGCGTTCGCCCCGGGGGCTGCGCCTTGCAGCGCTTCGACGAGCGCGAACACCGCCTCGCGCCTCGCGGCGGCAAACTCCTCCGAAAGCGGGTCCATGCCGGTAACCATCTTCGCGGTTTGCGGGAACGCCACCGGGAACGTCGCAAGGGCGATCAGCGAGAGCTGCAACTGTGCCGGATCGAGGCTGGCGGGAAGGGCACCCGCTTCGCGCATGCGCCGCAGACCTTCGACAGCGGGCTGCCACGCCGCCGCCCGTTCTCGTTCCAGCACGATGTCGCCTTCGCCATACGCGAGCGCTTCCCACATCAGGAGGCGCGCCCACTTGCGGTCCTCGAACTGGCGGTAGGCAACATCCGCGACCGACTCGGCCAGTGAGCCCGCAGCCTCCCGGCGCCGTTGCGCCATCTCCTCCGTCTTCGCCGCAAGGAGCTCCCGGAACAGCCCTGCCTTCGAACCGAAGTAGTGGTAGAGCATGCGGGGATTCACGCCCGCGGCCCGCACGATCCGGTCGACCCGGGCGCCGGCCGGGCCGTGATCGGAGAACTCCTGGAACGCGGCATCGAGGATCCGTTTCCTGGTGCCCTGTGGGTCCCGTTTGCGAACTTTCGGCGCAGCGTCTTGTGATGTCATGAAGTAAGTGTATATTTACTTCCTCCAGGGAGGAACGTATGACAACCAGCGAAGTGACGATCGAGACCCGGGGCCCTGCTTATGCCGCCGTCGTCCACAGGAAGGCGGCGCCGCCAGAACTGGCGGGCCTCCTGGGCGAGTGCTTCGGCGCAGTTTTCGGGGCGCTTGCCGGGCGCGGCATCGAGCCCATCAGCGCGCCCTTCGCCCGTTTTCTCGATGCCGGCGAACTGCTCGACTTCCAGGCCGGGGCGATGGTCGCCGGGCCGTTCGCAAGCGAGGGCGAGGTCGAGGGCATCACCATCCCGGGTGGAGAGGTGGCAACCGCCATCCACACCGGCCCGTACGACGACCTTCCGGCCGCCAACGCGGCCGTGCTCGCGTGGATCACGGCCCAGGGCCGGGCGATGTCCGGGCCGCCCATCGAGGAGTACATCACCGACCCGGAAGGCCTGCCGCCCTCCGAGTGGCAAACGAGGTTGACCTTCCCGCTCGCCTGAAGCCGGCCAGCTGGTTGGCGGGCCTGGCGTCGCCAGCCTCTCCGGGGGTCAGCTCGCTTCGGGGAACGTCACACAGGTGGTCGTGCTCTCGATGCCTTCCACCGCCCGGATGTGCTTGCTGATGACCGACGGCACGTCGGTCAGCGACGGGACTTCCACGACCGCGACGATGTCGTACGGGCCCATCACCTGGTAGACCTCGCTGATGCCCTCCACGGAACGCAGGCTGTTGTAGACATCCACGGTCTTCGCAGGGTCCACGACGATGAGGACGAAGGCTTTGATCACGGTTCGGCTCCGTTTCCGGGCGGGGGCCCGTGGGATGCCCGTAAAGCTACCAGCACGAAGTTTCCGGCACATTTCGGGGCCCCCTGCCGCGTCCGCGCTTGCGCGGAGCCATCGCACCGGAAACAGTTAAAAAGGGGACGCACGAGTCCCACGTTTCCACGGAAGGTCCCACTGCATGAAGTGTCCCGTCGACAACGCTGAACTCTCCATCTCCGACCGCCAGGGCGTCGAAATCGACTTTTGCCCGCAATGCCGCGGCGTCTGGCTGGACCGCGGCGAGCTGGACAAGATCATTGAGCGCAGCAGCAACCTCGACGACCGCCGGGGTGGCCGCGGACGGGACCGCGACCGCCGCGACGACGACGATGACGACGAAGGCGGGATTGGCGGGTTCTTCGGGCGTTTGTTCGACTTCGGCTAGCGGGCGGCAGTCTCGCCGCTTCCTGCGGGGTCGGGGAGGGCGGCGGCGGCCGGGCCGAAATAGCGGCGGCAGATCGCGTCGATCACCTGCACGATAGCCCGCAGGGCGTCCCGGTTCTCCGGGGCCGACCAGTCGACGTTGGCCAGGGCGCCCGAATGGACCGCGTAGCGGACGTAAGCGAGCGGGTGGATCCGGCGCAGCGTCGCCGCCGCGGAGAGCCAGAGGTCGTCGGCCTGGATAGCGGGCACGGGCATCTCCCTGGCCGGGGGCCGGATGAAGGGCGTCGCGGACATCAACGCGGAGTTCGCCGCCGACGCGATCAACATCTCGTCGGACCAGATCACGGCGGCACCGGGCAGCTTTCGGACGGCGCTGCGGATCCCGTTCCGGAAGCGGACCGGGTCGAACAGGGAGTCGCCCTCGTCTGAGCTCACGAGCAAGGGTACCCGCGAACCCCATTCCCAGGTGAACCGCTGCCCGCAATGGCCGCAGGAGGCCGCCTGCTGCTCGAGGCCCATTGCCGTCTTCGCCCGGCTGCGCCGCGAAACCCGTGGCATCCCGCAGCGCGAGCACCGCACCGGTGGCGGTGGCTCGCGCAGGATTGGCAGCTCCGGATCGATCCGATCGCTTTGCAGGTGACGGCCTTCCAGCAGCGCTTCGACCGCCCCGGCAAGCGTTACGCACTCCTCCATCGTGGCGGTCGACGGGAACAGCCGGTGATGCACCGCCGAGCGGACGAACGCGAGGGCATGCAGCCGCCGCAAGCCGGACAGCACCGCCAGGGCGATCTGGTCGGTGGTGATGTCGCCGTTCGGTTCCTCGGCCGCCCGCGCGAGGGATTCGACGGCAAAGTTGAGCACGAGCTCACCTGCCAGTTCGTCGAGCGCCGATGGCAGGGGTTCGCCCGAAAACGGGTCGCGGAAACCGTCGGCCGGGGTCTTCCGAACGGGCTGGGCGATGCTGCGCCGTAGCTTCTCGGCGTCGAAGCGCCCGCGGGCCCGCCGCCGGACGGTGTCGACGACGCGGGCTTCCGGCAGCAGGCGGCGCAGGCCGAGGTAGGTCCCGCGGCAGCTCGCGCACCACATGCAGCGCACCAGGGCCGAACGCCCCTGCCTCGAAACGACGAGGACCTGCAGGCTGGTGGCCTGGTCGCAGTACGGGCAGCGGTCTGCCGGGACACCGGGTGTTCTGGCCATAGCGAGCCTATTCGCGTCTGCAAACAGGGTAATTCTGGTGTCAACAGGCTGACGTTGGTGTGCCAGTGGCCCTGGCTCGTTCGAGGAGAGTCCGGCGATTCGAGTCACGGATCGCGGCTGGAGTGCCTCGAATGGCGCGAAGTCGAAACAATTCCGTCCCGGTACTGCAAACCCGCGGCGATCTTCCCCACGCTTGCTCGCCGAAGGAGGTCGTCAATGACCGGATACATCCAGGCTCACACTCAGGCGCGATACCCGCTTTGGCGCAGGCTCGGCCAGCGCGCCGCGGGCGTCGTAACCGGCGCCGCCGGCGCGGTCGGCGTCGCGCTGGTCTTCGTCGACTACAACGGACGTCCCGAGCAATCCCTGGCCGGGGCAGCCCTCGTCGTCGCAGCCGCCTTCGTCCACTGCGGGGGTGTCGCCACCTTCCTGCAGACCTTCCCCGGCTGGTCCTGGCGCAAAGCCGGAGCGGTCGGGCTCGGGTGCGCCGGCATCGTCATCGTTGTCTGCTACCTCCTGCCGCTCATCCTCGGCGCCCTGGCCGGCTTCGGCTTCGGTGCGGGCGATGACGACGACGACGACAACGACGGCGGTGGAGCAGGCGACGGCGGAGGAAGCGTGACCGCTTCGACACCGCGGCGGGAAACGCGGGCTTCGGAGAGTCCCGGTCTCTGCCCCTCCTGCGGGCGCGCTTCCGGCGGCGGCTTGTGCCCGCTCTGCCGGCCGTAGCCGGGCGGGGCCCCGCCGGGCATGGCGCGGGCCTCAGGGGCGCGGCGGGACCAGGCGCAGTTCGTGCATCCGCCGCGCCCACTTCCGGAACATGTCCTCGCTGTCCATGCAGGCGTGAAAGCCCGCCTGCCGGACAGCGATGGTGCTGTTGAGGATCGGCGTCGCCGGGGATGGCGCGCCTGCGAGGAGCATGTCGAGGTACACGATCGAATTCGCGCCGGCGAACTCCACCACATCCGCTGGCGCTGCGAGCCCGTGACGCCCCACAAGGTCGGCCCAGGCTTCCTGCCGCGAGGGCAACCACTCCGCAAGGCGGAGGGGGCGATGGTCTCCGACCTCCATCCCGAACTCTTGCGCGAGGGCGGGCCAGGTGTTTTCCCACAGGAACACATCGCCGTTCGTGAGGTTGAAGGTGCCGTCCCGGGCGGGTCCGCTCGTCGCCGCCCACGCGAGCGCTTCTGCCACGAGGTCCACGTCCACGGCCTCGCGCAGGACCGGGGCCCCGGCGCGCCCGGGGAAGTGCAACGGTTCGCCAGCCGCCCGCAGGAGGGCGGCGTACGCGGCCAGCGGTGGGATCGGGTTCATGTTGTTGCCCCACGCGTCGCCGTAGATCACCGTTGGACGGAAGACCGTGAGCCCCCACGACGCGCCACGCTGCCTCTCCCGCAGGTAGTCCTCCTGCAGGAAATAGAAGTTGGGGTGCTCAGCGCGCGGTTCCCTCTCCCGCAGCGGATTCTTCACGCCGGCGGGCCCGATGCGCGGATGGTGGATCCCGTACGCCTTCGTGCCGTGCAGCAGCGAGACGTGCTGGAGTCCCCCCGCCACGGGCAACAATGCTTCGAACAGGTTGCGGCACATCGCGGCGTTCTGCTCGATGTTCTGCTGCTCCAGCCAGCCGCCAAACAGGCCCGGCTGTTCCTTTACCGCCGCGTAGACAACGTGGGTGACGTCCCGGAACGCCGCCGCCGCTTGCCGGCACGCGGCTGCGTCGGTCAGGTCGAGCGAGAGGAGCTTAACCCCGGGGAGCCCCGCGGGCTGCCGGCGCGATAGGCCGGTCACGCGCCAGCCGAGGGAGGAGAAGTTCCTGCAGGCGGCGTAACCAACCAGGCCAGAGGCGCCCGCCACAAGGACATGGTCCATCAACTGGCGATTCTACGGCGATGAACCGGGGAGGGGCTCGATTCCGGGGCTACCCCTCGCGCAGCTTCAGGACCGCCATGAACGCTTCCTGCGGGATTTCCACGTTCCCCACGCGCTTCATCTTCTTCTTGCCTTCCGCCTGCTTTTCGAGCAGCTTCCGCTTGCGCGTGATGTCGCCGCCGTAGCATTTCGCAAGGACGTTCTTGCGCATTGCGCGGATCGTCTCGCGGGCGATGATCTTGCCGCCCACGGCTGCCTGCAGTGGCACGTCGAACATCTGGCGCGGGATCAGGTCCTTCAGCTTCGCCACCAGCGTCCGTCCCTCGCGGTCCGCGTTCGAAGCGTGCGTAATCAACGACAGCGCGTCGACCGGCACGCCGTTCACGAGGATGTCGACTTTCACGAGGCGCGCCGGGCGGTACTCGCTCAGGTGGTAGTCCAGGCTGGCGTACCCGCTCGTCGACCCCTTCAGGTGGTCGTAAAAGTCGACAAGGATTTCGGCCATGGGGATGTCGTACTCGAGCAGGACGCGGGCCTCGCCCGGCGCGAGGTCGCTCTCGGCCTCAAGGAATTCCATCCGCAGGAACTGTCCGCGCCGGCTGGTGACCAGGTCCATCACCTGGCCGATGTAGCGGCTGGGGGTGATCACGTCGATCTTCGCCCAGGGCTCGGAGATGACGGCAATCTTCGACGGGTCGGGGAGGTCGGCCGGGTTGTCGACCACGATTTCCTCGCCGCTGGTGGTCTGCACGTGGTACTCCACGCTCGGCGCGGTCGTCAGGAGGCTCAGTCCATACTCGCGCTCGAGGCGTTCGACGACGATTTCGAGGTGGAGCAAGCCCAGGAACCCGCAGCGGAAGCCGAAACCAAGCGCTACCGATGACTCCGGCTCGTAGACCAGGGAAGCGTCGTTCAGGACGAGTTTCGCGAGGGCTTCGCGCAGTTCCTGGTACTGGTCCGAGTTTGTCGGGTAGATGCCGGCGAACACCATGGGCTTCGCCTGCCGGTAGCCAGGCAGAGGCTCTTCGGCGGGCGCTTCCGCCAGCGTGATGGTGTCGCCGACGCGGCATTCGGCCACGTCCTTGAGGCCGGTAGCGACATAACCCACTTCGCCGCACTCCAGGCCCGGCAGGGGCCGCATACCCGGGCTGAACGTGCCGAACTCCAGCGGCTCGAATGTCGCGCCGGTGGCCATCAGCTTGAGGTTCTTGCGGCCCGTCATCCGCCCTTCGAACACGCGCACGTGGGCGACCACGCCTTTGTAGGCGTCGTACTTCGAATCGAAGATGAGCGCCTTCAGGCGTCCCTCCGGGTTGCCCTTCGGGGGCGGTACGCGCTGGACGATGGCCTCCAGGATCTCCTCGACGCCGATGCCTTCCTTGGCGCTCGCCTTGATGATCTCGTCCTGGTCGAACCCGACGACGCGCTCCAGTTCGGCCGCGACGCGTTCCGGCTCGGCGTGGGGAAGGTCGATCTTGTTGAGGACCGGGATGAGCTTGAGGTCCTGGTTCATCGCGAGATACACGTTGGCGAGGGTTTGCGCTTCGATGCCCTGCGAGGCATCGACCACCAGGAGGGCGCCTTCACAGGCGGCAAGCGAGCGGGAGACCTCGTAGGCGAAGTCCACGTGGCCGGGCGTGTCGATCAGGTTCAGCTCGTACTCGACGCCGTCGCTTGCGGTGTAGCTCATCCGCGCCGCCGCCGCCTTGATGGTGATGCCCTTCTCGCGCTCGAGGTCCATCGAGTCGAGCAGCTGCTCCGCCATGTCACGCTTCGCAACCGTCCCCGTCGTCTCCAGCAGGCGGTCCGCGAGGGTCGATTTACCGTGGTCGATGTGCGCGATGATGCAGAAGTTGCGGATGCGCGATTGGTCCACGTATCGAGTGTAGGGGAGGGGGACGTTAGGCGCGGTCTGTCAGCAAGGCGATGAACTCCTCAACCGTGAGTCCCGCGTTCGATCCGATCGCCGGGCAGGCCCGGCCCGAGCTCCCGGTGCAACGGGATGGAGAAGGAGAGGATGGATCCCTCCTTCAGCAGCACCACGTGGCTTCCCGGCTGCCTTGCAAGCCGCCACCCGTCGCGTTCGAAGGCACGGACCGCAGCGGCTCCGGAGATGCGCGGGACCCTAGGCAATAGCCGGGACCTCGATTTCGCGCGTTTCGATCGTAAGCGGCAGCCCTGCCTGCTTGCGCGCCGCCAGGCAAACGACAATGGCGTCCCTGATGTTCTGGAGCGCCTCTTCTTCCGTGCGGCCCTGCGTGGCACAGCCCGGGATAGCGGGGCATTCAACCACGAACCAGCCGTCGTCGTCGCGATACATCGTGAGCTCGAACGACGGGCTTCCGCGCCGAAAAACACCCCTCCGGGAAACCCGGAGGGGTGTCGAGGGTGCGTCTGGCTGGCCGGCCCGCCTAGCCGCGGGGCAGGCCCAGGCCGCGCGTCGCGATGATGCCCTTCTGCACTTCCGTCGTGCCGCCGGCGATGGTCGAGCTGACGGCCTGCATGTAGCCCATCGAAGCGCGGTTCCGGATGTTCCCGTGCATCCCGAACATGTGCATGGAGAGGTTCGCGATGCGCTGCTGCATCTCGCTGCTGAAGAGCTTGCACATGCTCGCTTCGTAGTTCGGGATCTGCCCGCGGACCTGCATGCTGACGACGCGGTAGCTCAGCATCTTCGCCACCTCGGCCTCGATCCAGCGGTCCGCGAACTCGCGCTTCACGTTCGGGTTGCGGGTGAACGAGGCTTCGCCGCCGGCCTTCGCCTGGCGGATCATCGATTCGAGCTGCTTGCGGGTGCCGATGGCGGACCCGATGGAGCTGCGCTCGAAGTCCAGCGTGGTCGTCCCCACGTACCAGCCGCGGTTCTCCTCGCCGATCCGGTTCTTCACCGGGACGCGGACGTCTTCGAAGAAGACCTCGTTGAAGCCTTGCTGCCCGGAAAGCTGGGTCAGCGGCCGCACCGTCACGCCCGGCGACTTCATGTCGACGAGCAGATAGGTGATGCCGCGGTGCTTCGGGGCATCCGGGTCGGTGCGGACGAGCATGTACATCATGTCGGCGTACTGGGCGCCGGTGGTCCAGATCTTCTGGCCGTTGATCACGTAGTCGTCGCCGTCGCGGACGGCACGCGTCTGGAGGCTCGCGAGGTCGCTGCCTGCGCCCGGCTCGCTATAACCCTGGCACCAGATCACCTCGCCCTTGAGGATCTTGGTGAGGTGCTCCTCCTTCTGTTCCTCGGTGCCATGCTCGATGATGGTCGGGCCAATCATCATGACGCCGAAGCCGCCGAGGTTGCCCGGGACGCCGGCCTCGGCGAACTCCTCGTTCATGATGAACTGCTCGACGACGGTCATGTCGGCGCCGCCGTACTTCTTCGGCCACGAAGGGGCGATCCAGCCTTTCGCCGCCACCTTTTCGCGCCACTCCTTGATCGCGCCCATGCGCCCGAAGAGGGAGCCTTCGCCATCGTCGGCGCCAGACTTCAGGGCGGCGGGAGCTTCCTTCTGGATGAATTCGCGGACTTCTTTGCGCCATGCGGCTTCGCGTTCGTTGTCGGCAAGGGTGATAACCATGAGTTCCTGCTTTCGGAAAATGGGCGCCGGTAGGCGCGTCGTGCGCCCGATTGTCGTTTAGTGTGCGTGCGCCCGCAAGCGAATGTCGTTCGACTTTCCGTCTATCGCGGCATTCGCTACTTCGATTGGGGCGGCGGTTGCGCCCGCCGGACTTGTGATACAATTCACATGTCCCACTGGAGCAAGCGAGCGCCGGAAGTGGCTGAGGCGACTCAGCCCGTCCCTTTCTCCTGCTGCTCTGCTTCCAATTGCTTGCGCCGGCGCTCGCTGCTCCGCCTCTCCCCCGAAGCACCGCTCGTTCCCCATCGGCATCCTGCTCAGGCCTTCCCGCTGCCCGTGATGAACTGCCGGACCTGCGACGCATGCTCCGTGGTATGCACGACGAGCCCGGCCATGGCCCGGGCGTGCGGCTGTCCGGCATACCGGTGCGCCGGCGGGAGCGGCATGGCCCCGCGTTCCTCGGTCATGCCGGCCAGCGTTGAGCGCACCCGCTCCCGGCAATAGGCGGCGTACCCGAGCACGTCCGGGCCGGTCCACGCCGCTTCCAGGAGGGGCAGGTCCCGCCAGTGCGGGTGGCCCGCGAATGGCGCCGGCGGGGCCCATGCCGCGAACTCACCGGTCAGGTCGTAGTCGAGCACCTCGAGTGCGTGCCAGGCCACGCTCCACGGCGTCGAGCGCCGCTGGACCCAGCGCTCGGCCAGGGCCAGGCGCCGGGCGGGGTCGGCGACGGGCTTCCAGTCCGGGCCGAGGAACGGCTGGTCCGTTCCGGGGGCTGCGACCGGCCACATCGGCGTTTCCCAGAGGTCGCCGGGGCAATCCCGCACGGCGGCTGCCAGCATCTCCAGCGCGTCCTCCAGGGCGCGCCCCAGGCTCTCCACCCAGATCGATGTCACTTGCGCCACCCTACCCTTGGACCCGGAGGGTCTCAAGCGCTCAGCTTCGCGCCCCCGGCGTCCGCGCATCTTTGCTATGCTCCGTTGATGAGCAGACCCGCCCGCGCCCCGAGGCCGACTCTCCAGGAACGCTGGATCGAGGCCCAGGCCCGCTGGGAAGAAAAGAAACCCGCCCCCTTCCGCAGCGCCGTGGAAGTCCTGCCCGGCCTCTACCAGGTGCGGACACGCGGCTCGAAGGCCTATCTCATCGTTGAGGACGAGATCACACTGATCGACGCGGGCTCGGTCGGGTCGGGCGGGCGCGTGTTGAAGGCCCTCGACGAACTGGGGCGCTCACCGTCCGATATCAAGCACATCGTCATCACGCACTACCACCTGGACCACGTCGGTGGCCTGCCCGAAATCCAGGAGTACGTGCCGGCAAAAACGGCCGTCCACCTGGCCGAAGCCCCCCACATCGAAAGCGAAGTGCCACTCCCGAACCCGTTCCAGCACCCCTGGCTCGCCCGCATCTGCGAGCCGTACCTGCGCTGGAACGATCCCGGCGCCGCTCGCGTCGACGTGGTCCTCGACGACGGCGACGAACTGCCGGCCCTGGGTGGCATGCGCATCGTCCACGCCCCGGGCCATACGGCCGGGAGCATCTCGCTGTACTTCCCGAACCGCAGGCTCCTGCTCGTGGGCGACGCAATGCAGTACAAGTTCGGACGCCTGATGCTGCCCAGCCGGCTGTTCACCCAGGACATGGCGGCAGCGTCCGCCTCTGTCCGCAAGCTCGCGGAGCTCGATTTCGAGACGCTCTGCTTCAGCCACTTCCGGCCCATCCTCACCGGAGCCGACCAGCGCGTCCGGGAGTTCGCGCGCACCCTGCAAAGCAAATGAACACGCTCGTCGACCTGCTCGAACACTCCGCCAGGGACTTCTCCGACCGGACAGCCCTCACGATGCGGGTGGGCGTGCGGACCATCAAATACGATTACGCGAAGCTCGAGGAGCGGGCCCACGCCTACGCCCGCTTCATGGGCGAACGCTCCGTCAAGAAGGGCGACCGCGTCGTCATCTGGGCGCCGAACCAGCCCGATTGGGTTGCGGCGCTCTTCGGCTCATTCATCGCCGGCGCGGTCGTCGTCCCGCTCGATGTCCGTTCCTCGCGCGATTTCGTCGAGCGCGTCATCTCGCAGACCGAACCGGTTATCGCGTTCGGCGGGAAAACGCAGTGCGACACCCTCCGCGAGATGGAGATCCCGGCCTACCCGTTCGAAACGCTGAACCTGCCCGTCAACGGCAAGGTCACTCCCGCGCCGCTCGCCGCCACGGACCTGGCCGAGATCATTTTCACCAGCGGCACCACCGGCGACCCAAAGGGCGTGATGCTAACGCACGGCAACATCGTGGCCAACGTGCGCGCCGGCATCGCAGCGATCCCGATCGAGCGCGACACGCGCATGCTCTCGCTCCTGCCGCTAAGCCACATGTTCGAACAGATCGGGGGGTGCTTCGCGGCGCTCCACGTCGGCGCGGCCGTGTGCTACCCGGCGAGCCGCCAGCCGGCCGCCCTTTCGCGGACGATGCAGGAGTGGAAGCCGACGTTCATCATGGGCGTGCCCCAGGTGCTCACGCTCCTCATGAACGGGATCGAGCGGGAAGCGGCCGCGCAGGGCAAGACGAAGATGCTGAACCGCCTGCGCAAGCTGGCGACCCCGTTCCCCGAGGCCGTCCGGCGGCGGATGTTCCGCACGGTCCTGAAGCGATTCGGCGGCAAGCTCGAGTTCATCGCCAGCGGCGGCGCCGCCATCGACCCCGAGATCCAGGTCAAGTGGGAGCAGATGGGCGTGGCCGTCGTCGAGGGCTACGGCACAACCGAGTGCTCGCCCGTCATTACGATTAACCCGCGGCACGACCGGCGCCTGCGGAGCGTCGGCAAGCCGCTCCCCGGTCAGCAGGTGAAGATCGCTGAAGATGGAGAAGTCCTGACCCGAGGCCCCAACGTCTTCCCCGGCTACTGGAAGAATGAGGCCGCCACCGCCGCCGTCTTCGAAGGCGACTGGTACCGCACCGGCGACCTCGGCTACCTCGAGGACGGATTCCTCTACCTGAAAGGGCGGAAGAAGGACCTTATCGTCCTCTCCGACGGGCAGAACGTGTACCCGGACGACATCGAGGAGGTGCTCCGCCACGAGCCCGGTGTCGCCGACGCGGTCGTGCTCGGGCTGAAGGACGGCACCGACGTCCGCCTCCACGCGGTCATCGTCGAGTCGGAGGTTGGCGCCGGCCCCGCCGCCGTGAAGAGCGCGAACGCGAAGCTCGATGACCGCCAGCAACTGTTCGCCTGGACAATCTGGCCGGATGAAGACTTTCCGCGCACGCATACACTCAAAGTGAAGCGGCCGGTGGTACAACAGTTCGTGACGGACCAGGCGCCCGTCAGCTCGGTGGCAACGCACGTTGTCTCGGACGACCCGCTCATCAAGCTGATCGCCGGGATCCGCAAAGGAGAGGCAGCGATCACCGAGGGTTCGACGCTGGGTTTGGACCTGCAGCTCGATTCGCTCGGCCGGGTGGAGTTGCTGTCCGCGATCGAAGACGAAATGGGCGTCTACGTTGATGATACGGAGGTCGGGCCACACACCACGGTGGCCGAATTACGCGCCATGGTTCTCAAAGGCGACCCGAAAGCCAAAGTCCGGAAGTTCCCCACCTGGCCGCGCCGGCGGCCGGTGCGCTGGATCCGCCGCGTGCTCACCACGGGCGTTGCGTTCCCTCTCCTCCGCCTCGGCTACACCGTCCAGATTCGCGGGCGGCACCACTTCAAGGACCTGAAAGAGCCCGTGCTCATCATCAGCAACCACAACATGCACCTCGACGGCTCCATGTTGTTGCGCAGCATGCCTCACGGCTTCCGCCAGCGCGTGGCCATCGCGGCCGCAGCCAGCGACATCTTCGGGAACAAGCTGCGCGGCTTCGGCGCCGGGCTGATGGGCAACGCCTTCCCCTTCGCCAAGGAAGGCTCCGGCGTGCGCGAGAGCCTCGAAGCCGTCGCCCGGATGCTCAACGAAGGCTGGAACGTGCTGATCTTCCCGGAAGGCAAGCTGACCGTCGGCGGCCCAACCCAGCCGTTCAAGAGCGGCACCGGCCTCCTGGCGGTCGAAACCGGGGTGCCAGTGCTGCCGATGCGGATCGACATCCTCCGGCCCGGGTTTTACGAAGGAAAGTGGCTCCCCCATCCGCATGGCCGCGTACGCGTGAACATTGGCGCGCCGGTGACATTCGCCCCGGGCACGAGCTACTCGGAGGCCACGAAAATCCTCGAGGAAGCGGTGCGGACGGCGTAGCAGCGTCCCGGCGACAACAAGGCAAACGAAGAGGGCTCCCCGTTTCGGGGAGCCCTCTCGCATTGTCCTTGCGTGCTGCGGCGCGCTAGACCGGCTTGAGCGACAGCGTCTGGGCCAGGTCCAGGTGGATGCCCGGCCCCATGGTCGTGGTCAGCGTGGCGCTGCGGATGTACTGGCCCTTCGCTTCCTTGGGCTTGGCCGCGTTCACGGCTTCGATGAAGGTGGCCATGTTGTCCCGCAGCTTCGAGTCCTCGAAGCTGACCTTCCCGAGCGGCACGTGGATGTTCGCGAGGCGGTCCAGGCGGAACTCCACCCGGCCCTGCTTCGCGTCGTGCACGGTCTTTGCCACGTCCTCCGCGGCGACGACCGTGCCGGAGCGGGGGTTCGGCATGAGCCCGCGCGGGCCGAGGATGCGGCCCAGGCGGCCCACCTTGCCCATCATCTCGCGCGTGGCGATGGCAACGTCGAAATCGGTCCAGCCGCCTTCGATCTGCTTGATCAGGTCGTCGGAGCCGACGAAGTCGGCGCCTGCTTCGCGGGCCGCCGCGACCGCTTCGCCCTCGGTGAAGACGAGGACGCGCATCACTTTGCCCAGCCCGTGGGGGAGCACGGTGCTCCCGCGGATCTGCTGCTCGGCGTGGCGCGGGTCCAGGCCCGTCTTGATGTGGAGTTCGACCGTCTCGTCGAACTTCGCCGGGTGGATCTCCTTCGCCAGGGCGATGGCTTCGTCCACGGCGTAGTAGCGGGACTTGTCGACCTTGGCGGCCGCTTCGATGTAACGCTTTCCCTTCTTCGGCATGGCTACGCGACCTCGATGCCCATGCTGCGGGCCGTGCCTTCGATGATCTTCATTGCCTCTTCCACGGAGTTGGCGTTGAGGTCAGGCATCTTGGTTTCGGCGATGCGGCGGATGTCGTCGTGGGTCACCTTGCCGATTTTCGTGAGGCGGGGGTTGCCGCTGCCCTTATCGACTCCCGCAGCCTTGCGCAGCATGTCGGCCGCGGGCGGCGTCTTGAGGACGAAGGTGAACGAGCGGTCTTCGAAGATGGTCAGCTGGGCGGGGATGATCTGCCCCACCTTGTCCTGGGTGCGCGCGTTGTAGTCCTTGCAGAACTCCATGATGTTCACGCCGTGCTGGCCGAGCGCGGGGCCAACGGGCGGCGCGGGGTTCGCTTTCCCCGCGGGAAGTTGCAGTGTCACCACTGCGCGGACTTTCTTTGCCAATCTGGGCTCCTTGTGTGCAAACGGCCCGCCGGTGGCAGGCCTCCACGATGTTGCCGCGGCGAGAGGGACTCACGTTCGCTGCGGGATCGTTATTGTCGCCGAGGATAGCGGCACCGGCAATTCGCCGGCCGGCGGAGCCCGCCGGGCCCGCGGGGGAAAACTGGCCGTGCGGCCAAATTTCCGAATTCATGACTTCCATAGAGGCCCGGCGTGCGTATACTCCGCAGAATCACCGTTTGGGCCTATGCGATCCATCGATAACGGTGAAGGAATCCAAGGGGGGAAACCTATATGTCGGAGATCGACAACTACTGGAAGAGGAAGCTGGCCCGCCAGGGGATCTCGCGCCGGCGCGTCCTTGGGGGCGCAGCCGTGGGCGGCCTCGGTGTCGGCGCGCTGGCCCTCGTGGGCTGCGGCGACGACGACGATGATGACGACGACGGTGGCGAAGGCCAGCCTACGTCTCCGTCCGGTACCACCGCACCATCGCCGGCCGCCAACAAGCCCACCGCCGGCGGTGTGCTGCGAGCCCAGATCCCGAACGTGTTCGACTCGGTCGACGTCCACCGCGCCTTCGGTGACCCGACCTCCTGGCTCTCGAACTACGTCCTCAACAAGGTCGTCCGCTACAAGAACCCGGACACCGGCGAACTCGAAGGCGACCTCGCCGAGAAGTACGAGATCGTCGATGCCTCGAACCTCGTTTTCAACCTCCGCAAGAACATCAAGTGGCAGAACACGCCCATCACCAACGGGCGGGCTTTCACCTCGGCCGACCTGAAGTGGCACTTCGAGCGCCAGGCGAACAACGTCCTCAAGGACGGTGTGACTGTCGGCGGCATGCGCCAGGCTTCGCTCTACAAGGGCATCACCGTCGAGACGCCGGACGACTACACCCTCCGCCTGAAGCTGCCCACGGCAAACGCCGTCTTCATCCACCGCCTGGCGGCGTACTTCAGCACCGTCCCGAACCGCGAGGCGATGGAGAAGTTCGAAGCCGACCACCGCACCCTCACTGAAGAAGCGATGCCGGCCACCGGCGCCTTCAAGCTGAAGCAGTGGCGGGCGAACAAGGACATCATCTTCCAGCGGAACGAGACCAACTTCCGTGCGGGCGAGCCCTACCTCGACGGCTGGATCGCCCCACTCCTGTTCGAAGACCCGAACGCCTACCGCCTCGCCTTCGAGCAGAAGCAGGTCGACAGCTGGGGCGCGCCGGACCCGAGCCTCACCAAGTCGGTGCTGGACGCCCACAAGGACTCGATGACCGAGATCCTGAGCGGCGTCGGCAACACCGTGTACATGCAGATCAACAAGGGCAAGCCGCCGTTCGATAAAGACCCGAGGCTCGCCAAGGCCATGTACATGGCGTTCGACCGCCGCCTCGCAATCCAGACCTTCCACCAGGGTCTCGGCCAGGTCTCCGGCCCCGTGCCGTGGCTCCAGGAAGGCTTCGCGATGAAGCTGGACGACCTGACCAAGTACAGCGGCTACAAGACGAACCAGGCCGACAACATCAAGGATGCCAAGGCCCTCTGGGATGCCGCTGGCGGCGCGAGCGTCGGCGACATCGACATCAAGGTGCCCGACACCTGGCTGGCAAACTGGCCGGACACGCCCCAGTTCCTCATCCAGATGTTCAACTCGGCGTTCGGGACCTCGCAGTTCAAGTCGACGAAGACGAGCTACAACGAGGAGATCATCCCGAACCTGGCCAAGCGGGAGTACCCGAACTGGTTCGGCTGGACCTCCCAGGTGAACAGCCCGGACCCGCGCTCGGACCTCTTCAGCTCGTACAACAGCGCGAGCCCGACGAACTTCGAGAAGGTCAACAACCCCGATCTCGACCGGTTGACGGCGCAGGCCCTGGCCGAAGTCGACACGGAGAAGTCGAAGGCGATCGTGCTCGAGATCCAGAAGATCCTGCTCAACGAGCAGGCCTACGGGAACTGCGTGCTGTACAACTACATCAGCCGCACCGCCATCTGGAACTACTACAAGGCCAACGTGAAAGCGCCCGGCGGTGGCGGCAAGGCTGCGACGGGCTACAACATCTTCGCCGGGCATCTCTTCGGCGGCGCTGTGTGGCTCGACCAGAAGGACCCGTCCTGGCAGGGCCGCCCGGCGGCGACGATCTAGTCCGGCGGGGTTTCGCCCTCACCACTCATGGCCGGCCGGGCATGCCCGGCCGGCCATCCCAACGAATAAGGCCCCACTCCCATGACCAACTACATCATGCGGCGCGTCTTGCTGAACGTGATCGTTCTCTGGATCGTGGCCACGCTCGTGTTCCTCGGGACGCATGCCCTGCCCAGCGACTACGCCACCCGGCGGGCCGCTGCCGGCTTCGAGCAGGTCGACCAGACGGAAGCGATCCGCCTCGCGAAGAAGGAACTCGGGCTGGATAAGCCCCTCTGGCAGCAGTACACCATCTTCATGGGTGAGCTCGTCACTGGAGACCTGGGCAAGTCCTACGAGACGCGCCGTTCCACCTGGGCGGAGCTCAAGGAGCGGCTGCCCGCCACCCTCGAACTGGGCACGATGATCGCGATCACCTCGTTCCTGATCGCCATCCCCGTCGGCGTCATCAGCGCCGTCCGCCAGAACACGTGGATCGACTACGTCCTGCGCGGGTTCGCAATCCTCGCCGTGGCCACGCCCGTGTTCTTCGTCGCCATCCTGATGTCACTGATCGTGCTGAAGTACGACCTCTTCAAGATCGACATCGTTGGAGCCCCGCACATGTGGTCCGACCCGGCGGCGGCGATGAAGCTTTACATCATCCCCGTCCTCGCAGGGGGCATCTCCGGCGCTGGCGGCACCATGCGCCTCCTTCGCTCGCAGATGCTCGAAGTCATGCGCCAGGACTACATCCGGACAGCTCGCGCCAAGGGCATGAAAGACCGTGCCGTCTACATCAAGCACGCACTCAAGAACGCGATGCTGCCGGTGCTCACCGTCATGGGCCTGACGATTTCCGGCATCGTCGGCGGCCAGGTCATCCTGGAAGCCATGTTCGATATCGACGGCGTCGGCAGGTTCCTGCTTCGCCGCCTGACCGAGCGCGACTTCCCGCCCTTCCAGGGCACCGTCTTCCTCATCTCCATGGTCGTCGTCACCATGAACCTGCTGGTCGACATCGCCTACGCGTGGCTCGACCCGCGGATCAAGTACACCTAGGCGGAGAGCTCGAATGGCACAGTCTCAAACCACGCAAGCCGCGGCTCCCGCCGTCTACATCCCCCCGGTGCAAAACGTCTGGGGCAAGCGACTCAAGCACCTCGGCCGTGTGGCCCGCCGCAACAAGCTCGGCGCCTTCGGCATGGTTATCGTCATCTTCATCCTCGGCATGGCGATCCTGTCTCCCTGGGTGGCGCGCTACGACGACAACGAGCCGTTCCAGACAGCCAACCCCAGGTACAACCCCACGGCGAACCCGCTCGACATCGCGCAGGACCCGGGTATCAGCACGCCGTTCATCCTGGACCGCTTCGAAGCCCCCAGCTGGGACCACTGGTTCGGGACCGACCAGTTCGGCCGCGACATCTACGCCCGCATCGTCGTCGGGTCGCAGCTCGCCGTCATCATCGGCATCGGCGCCTCGATAATCGCGGTAGCCAGCGGCACGGCCGTCGGGCTCATCTCGGGATATCTCGGCGGCTGGTTCGACACGATCATCCAGCGCATCGTCGATGCCATCCAGGCGTTCCCGGGCCTCGTCCTGCTGTTGCTCCTGGCTTCGTTGCTGGACGAACCGAACATCCCGCTGACCGTCGGCGCCCTCGGGTTCCTCGGGTTCGCGACGTCCGTGCGCATCGTGCGTGCGTCCGTCCTCTCGGTCTCGCAGATGACGTACGTGGAAGCCGCCCGCGCCTACGGTTCGACGGACTGGCGGATCATGGCCCGGCACGTGTTCCCGAACATCACCGCCTCGGTGCTCGTCGTCTTCTCGATCTCCATCGGCGCGTACATCCTCGCGGAAGCCTCGCTCTCGTTCCTTGGCCTTGGCCCGGGCGACAAGACGACCTGGGGCAAGATGGTGAACAGCGGGCGGAACGCGCTCGAGCTGCACCCCTGGGAATCGCTGTTCGCCGGTACGTTCATCACGCTGGCGGTGCTCGGGTTCAACCTCGCCGGCGATGCCCTGCGCGACGAGCTGGACCCTCGCCTGCGCGGCCGCTGACGGCCTCTCTGCGGCGTTAAGCCGTTGCTCCAGCTGCCTCCGTCCCGACGCAAGGCGGCGGGCAGACCCCTTGGAACAGGACCGGCGTACGCGCCGGTCCTGTCCTTCTTTCCCCAGTACGGCCCGGGACCCGCTGCCGGATGTAACAGCGGGTTTCCGCGCAATGGCCAAGAGAGAACGCCCGCGGTTTCGCGGGCGTTCGCACGTTCACTTTCCGGGGCCGGACAGGTCAGAGTTTCTCCACCTGGAGGAAGTCCAGCTCGACCGGGGTCTCCCGGCCGAACATGTTGACCACCACCTTCACGCGGCCCTTCTCGGTGTTGATCTCGTCCACGGTGCCGACGAAGTCCTCGAACGGCCCGTCGACAATGCGCACGCTCTGCCCGGGCACGAACGCGACGCGCATCCGTGGCTGCTCCATGCGCATGGCCCGCAGGATGTGGTTCACCTCGTCAGTGGAAAGCGGCACAGGGCGAGTGCCCGAGCTCACAAACCCGGTCACTCCGGTGGTGTTGCGGATCATGTGCCAGGCTTCGTCCGAGTCCGGGTCGCCTTCCTTCAGTTCGATCGTCTGCACGAGGACATAGCCGGGATAGAGCTTGCGCTTCACCGTGCGGCGCTGGCCGTCGCGGATTTCGATCTCGTCTTCCGTGGGCACAACGACGTGGAAGACCTTGTCTTTCGCGTCCATCTGCTCAACGGTCGCTTTGATGGCGCTGCGGACTTTGTTTTCGTGGCCGCTGTAGGTGTGGACGAAGTACCACTTCCGCCCGGGCGCGTTGATCTCGTCGTCGGTGAGCTGTTCCTGTTCGAGGGCGTCTTCATCCTTCCGGCGGCGCGTCACGCGCTTCGGCTTGTCGTCGGGGCGCACGTTCGAGAGCGCTGTAACCGGTGCTGGGTCATCACTCACGAAAAGAAAATCCTCTCCACTATCCACCCGAAACCGAGGTCCAACGCGCCGAGAAAGAGGCCCATGGCCACCGCCACGATGGCTACGACGAAGGTGAGGTAGCGGGTCTCGGCGAAGCTGGGCCACGTGACCTTGCGAAGCTCGGCGATGATGTCGGCGACGAACCGGGGTTCCAGCCGCTTCAGGAACCCGAACGGGTTCCGCCGCTTCCGCGGTTCCGGTCGGGCAATCCGCGAACTGGCCGGCGCCGCAGCCGCCGGCCGCGGGAGGTTCTCCCGAACGCGGCGGGCCCCTTCGGCCGATTCGGCGGTTGCGGGCGCGGGTGCCGCGGCGGCACGGCGCCGTTGTGTTCTTGCCATACGGCTACCGCGTCTCCCGGTGAGCCCGGTGCACCCGGCACCGGGGACAGAACTTGTTCAGTTCCAGCCGGTCCGTGTCGTGCCGGCGGTTCTTCTGCGTGGTGTACGTCCGCTCCCGGCACTCCGTGCATGCCAGGTGGATGATGATCCGGTCGCCCTTTGCTTTGGCCATGGTGCCAAGTCCTTCCTGAACGTATCGCCTAGGCGAGAATCTTGGTGACGACGCCGGCGCCGACGGTGCGGCCGCCTTCGCGGATGGCGAAGCGGAGGCCGTCTTCGATGGCGACTGGCTGGATCAGTTCGACGGTCATCGTGACGTT